>ENA-OPSV01000769-OPSV01000769.1-human-gut-metagenome-genome-assembly--contig:-NODE-769-length-24621-cov-2.329805_pt1 | contig 24621 bp, 9 predicted proteins | sample MGYA00241460_ERZ501912 | MGnify/ENA primary metagenome ERZ501912 (study PRJEB25962, sample SAMEA2042402) | human gut metagenome | biome: human gut; feature: human-associated habitat; material: faeces...
GACTTCCGTCCGGAATATTTTCGTTGACGCGCATGTGGCACATCTGTACGGGAAGGAAGTATTCCAGTACGGGCTGCCATACGCCGCGGGCATATACGTCATTGTCGATGCGGAAGATAGGGGATACGGAGGTATCGTATTTAATCTTGTAGAGTCCCGGTTCCTTCACATCTGTGAAGTCCACCTTCAGATAGTTGTATCTCAGGAACTTGCCCCAATTGGCAGGAGTGACGTTCTTGACCACTTTCTCGCCGTCTGCGTCAATGCGGATGATTTGTGCCGTTTCCTTTCTATTGTCACGTATATCCATTTCGATGACGGCTTCCTTGTCCTGGGCGGGATGATAACCTATCTGTGAAGTCTGGATAACCGGCTGATACATCCAGTCGGCCACTACGTTCGGAGTGATAATCCATTTGACGACCCCTTTGGTGACACCCGGTTTTATGTTGCTGCGCAGTACGAACCAGCCGTTATTGTGGTTCATACGCCCGTCAAACAGTTGTAGGTCACCACTCAATGATTCGATGGTTACTTTGTTGTAAGGGTCGTCGGGGCGGGAGGTAAACTTACGGCCTTTGGCATAAGGTTCGCTGATGATGTCGTCGGCCACAATCGGGCTGTAACCTTTTCCTATCAGTTTGTCCATGTCTGCCAGCGATTGCTTGCCGTCATGATAATTTCCCGTATGCAGATAGTTGGGTTGGGTTGTCATTAGGGGGGAGTTGGGTTGTTGCGGGAAGATGCCGCTCTGACCGTCCATAATCCAGGGCTTGCCGAAGAGGGAACCCGGGAAGAATTCAAGGTTGAAGCCCACTTTTCCGATGAATTCCTGGGGAATGGGGCGGTCCAGGTCTACGGTCACCTCTATGTGTTTACCTTTGCTTTCCACTTGTACCGTATATATAAGGTGGAGATCCGGGTAAATCATCGGGTTGAATCCGGTGAGGTGGCGTGAGGAGTCGGGATAGCAGAGCGTAGCGGTGATGCTGTTGTCGCCGAGCTTCCGGTCGAGTTGTTTCGGTACGGGCTGCCATTGTCCGGGGGTGGCTTCCAGTCGGATGTCTCCATTCGTTGCTACGCGGTGTCCATTCATGATGATACATACTCCTCCTTGGTGTCCCTCGGGATAGATGTCATCAAAAGCCATGACGTCTACTCCCTGGTTCTTGAAATAACCGGAAGATGTCAGCTTGAAATCTTGTGCATGCAGTGCACCGCTACTGCAGAGCAGTGCCAGGGCGGATGCGAATAGAAAATGTCTCTTTCTCATAGTATCTATTTTTGAGTTACAGAATTCTCCACTAATATACGGACTAAAAAGGAAACGGATGGTTTTTGTTTGTAGCCAATAACGTTATAAAATGTATCTTTTTCCGGTGTTTGCCTATGTTTCTGGGGCAGATATTGTAGCACTTGACGAACACTGGTGTTTGAGCTGACAGACACTGGACTTTGAGCCGACAGACGCCAGTGTTTGAGCCGACAAAGGCCAGTGTTTGACAAAACAAGGATTCAGTACCCAAAAATGACCTTTATCGGAACCAATTGTATCCCTTGAAAAAGGATGGCAATGAGTAATGACAACTTGTTTTTTTGTAAATTTGCAGTGTAACTATGGCCAATTTCTTAAATCGCTACATTATGAGACACCTATTTCCCGTTTTTCTGCTGATTGTAGTAGGGCTGCTGATTGCACCTTTCCTAAAAGCGCAATCACACGCGGATAAGATTTTAAAAGATGAGATAACCTCAGACTTGAAAGAGAATATCCTCTCTTTTTGGGAAAAATACAGTGTAGACCCTTCCGGAGGTTTTTACGGTTCATTGGGACGTGACGGTGCCCCGATAGCGGATGTTCCCAAAGGAGGCGTACTGAATGCCCGCATCCTCTGGACTTTTTCAACCGCTTATCGGATGTATGGCGATGCTGCCTACCGCAAACTGGCTGACAGGGCGCAACGCTATTTCATAGACCACTTCATCGACCCGCAGTATGGAGGCGTATATTGGCTGATAAAAGCAGACGGTACTCCACTGGATACGGACAAGCAGACTTACGGCTGCTCTTATGCCATCTACGGTTTGTCCGAACATTTCAGAGCAACAGGCAACAATGAAAGCCTGCAAAAAGCCATAGAGCTTTACCGGACCGTGGAGAGCAAAATCAAAGATCCCGTAAACGACGGTTATATAGAATCCTTTACCCGCGAATGGGGAACTCCCCAAAAGTTGGGATATGATGGAGATGGTGTTGCCACCAAAACAATGAATACCCATATCCATGTATTGGAGGCATACACAGCGTTATATAAAGTATGGAAAGATGACGGCCTTCGCGAGCGCCTTGCAAAAGTGATAAACTTGATAACAACCAAACTGTATAACTCACAAACACATCACCTGATATTATACTGTGATTCAAACTGGAACAATCTGGATGACATCGACTCTTACGGGCATGACATCGAAACTTCCTGGCTGCTGACGGAAGCTGCAGAAGCTCTGGGTGACCCGGAGGTCATCGGGAAATGCAGGAAAGTGGCTTTGGAACTTGCAGACGCCTCCTTGAAAGAGGGCATCAACCCGATGGGCGCTATGATGTACGAACGGCATAAGGACAAAATCAGGAAGGATGCTTCCTGGTGGTGCCAGGCGGAAACTGTGGTAGGATGCATCAATGCCTGGCAGCTGACCGGTGAACAATCTTATCTGGACAGTGCCGTCCGTACCTGGAACTTCATCAAATCACGGATGATAGACAAGGAGTATGGCGAATGGTTCAGAACTGTGCTGGAAGATGGGACTCCCCGCTACAAGGAACCTAAAGCAAGTATGTGGAATTGTCCTTATCATAACAGCCGTATGGGGTTTGAGATTGATACAAGACTGAAATGACAACCTTTTATATATTTGATATAATGAAGAATTTACGAATTTTCCAGTTGGGAATGGCTGCATTGCTGTGTGGCATATTGTCTCTGCCGCTTTCTGCCCAGACGGAAGTGATGGCATGGAGCAATATCACGGGTGTCCGTGTAGACGGTGAATTGATAGACTTTGAGTCGTCCCTGCGTGTCGGAACCTTGAAAGGGGATATGGAGATTACCGGAAAGGAGAAGCAGGTCCGTCCCGTTTTCCATCGTGAGGGGGATATGCAGGAAGTGACGACTACTCTGCGAGGTGTAAAGTTCCATCAGAAAGTGACTGATAAGGGAAAAGGCTTGGTGGAGATTTCTATTGATGCGCTGTCGGACACTACTTTGAACCAGACAGCCTATTACTGTATTGCTTTAAGTCCGGAAAACTACGCTGATGCCAAAGTAAGGACAAGTGGCAGGAAGCTGACCGTTACTTCGGCTAATAGGAAGTTGGAATTCAAGTTCAATAAGTCTGTAAAGGCCACGGTTGAAAAAGAATCCACCGGTACCGTAGTTTATATCTCGCTGATGCCGACTCTGAAAAAGGCTGAGAGAACTGCATTGTCCATGGCACTGCATGCTTCCGGAGTGATAGATCATAGTGACGCGGAAATTATATTGGATATGCAGAATCCGGGCAGTCTGTTTACAGGCTTTGGAGGGAATTTCCGCCTGCAGAATCCTGCTGCCGACCCTAAAGTGATAGATTACTGTCTGGAAAATTTGCGTGTAGCCTATGGACGTGTGGAATTTCCGTGGAGATTGTGGCAACCGGAAGAGGAAGCCGACCCTATTGCCACCGCACAGAATGGGGGACTGAACAAGCGGGTGGAGGAAAGTCTCCTCATGGCAAAGCGCTTGAAGGCGATGGGAATGCCGGTAATACTAAGCTGCTGGTTTCCACCTGCGTGGGCCATTGACGGAGGTCCTGCAAGTTATGCTCGTCAAGGCGGTGTCATTGCTTATCGTCTGGATAACCGGAAAAAGGAGAAGATTTATAAATCCATGGCAGATTATCTGTTGTATGCCAAACAGTATTATGGTATTGAGTTCTCCATGTTCTCGTTCAATGAATCGGATTTGGGTATTGATGTCCTCCACACTCCGCAGGAACATGCAGATTTCATTAAGGAGTTCGGTGCTTATCTGGCAGGGTTGAATCTTCCTACCCGCATGCTGCTTGGCGACAATTCGGATGCCACGACTTTCGATTTCATCCTTCCTGCTTTGAACAATCTTGAGACTCATAAGTATATTGGTGCAGTTTCTTTCCATTCATGGCGTGGTTGTGATGATGTTACGTTAAAGAAGTGGGCGGATGCTGCCAAAGCGATCAATGTACCACTCTTGGTTGGTGAGGGTAGTACGGATGCCGCTGCTCATGGTTATGCCGAGATATTCAATGAGTCGACGTTTGCACTTTATGAAATCAATCTGTATACGCGTATTTGTGCCATTTGCCAGCCATTGTCCATCTTGCAGTGGCAGCTTACTTCAGACTATTCGTTGTTGTGGGGAGACGGCATTTATGGTTCCAAAGGTCCTTTGCGTCCTACGCAACGTTTCTGGAATATCAAGCAACTGGCCTCCACTCCGGCCGATGCCTTGGCCATTCCGGTCAGTAGCAGCAAGAAAAACGTAAACTGTGCGGCTTTCGGAAATATGGTGCGTGGGGAATATGCCGTCCATATGGTCAATAATGGGGCAGATTGCGAGGCGGTCATCTCCGGTATCCCTGCAGAAGTGAAGGAACTGAAAGTCTATGTGACCAATACAAAAGACTGCATGAAGGAAACTGCAGTGAAAGTGGAGAATGGGCAGGTACGGGTACACTTGCCGGCCATCAGTTTCATTACCTTATTGTCTGATAAATAGTTTTGAAATAGAATAATATAAATGATTACTAAAGAATAGTGATATGAATATAACTACATGTCTGTTTACAGTTCTGGGAGGGATGGCCACTTTAGGGCATCCTTCAGAAACTATACGTTTGAATCAGTTAGGGTACTATCCCCAGCAGGAAAAAGTAGCTGTGGTGAATACCGGTGAGGTCCGTGAATTTACCATAGTAGATGCAGCCACGGGTAATCGGGTATTTTCCGGTAAGCCCGGATATATTGCTTCATCTGCTTGGTCGGATAAGAGCAGGACGATATTGGATTTCAGTGACATCACGGCACCGGGAAACTATTTTCTGATGGTTAACGGAGATTCAGTGGCATTCGAAATAAAAGAAAGAGTACTGTCCCCTTTGGCCGATGCTGCTTTGAAATCTTTCTATTACCAACGTACGGGCATGCCCATCGAAGCGACTTATGCGGGTCGGTGGAGCCGTCCGGCAGGCCATCCCGATGACAAGGTACTGATACATCCCAATGCTGCCGGGCCGGAACGTAAGGCGGGAACGGTGATTTCTTCTCCGGGAGGATGGTATGATGCCGGAGACTATAACAAGTATATTGTGAACTCCGCCTATTCCATTGGACTGATGCAGGCGATTTATGCCCGCTTTCCTGATTATTTTATCCGTCAACAGGTGAACATCCCGGAAAGCGGAAACCACACGCCCGATTTGCTGGACGAGATGTACTATAACCTGAGATGGATGCTGACTATGCAAGACCCTGCCGACGGAGGAGTCTACCACAAGCTGACTACCCCTTCGTTCGAGGGATTCATCAAGCCTACGGAGTGTAAGCAGCCTCGTTATGTGGTTCAGAAATCAGTAACGGCGGCATTGGACTATGCTGCGGCTTTGGCGCAGGCTTCTGCCTTGTTTACTCCTTACGAAGAGGATTATCCGGGCTTTTCGACAGTGGCTTTACAGGCTGCCGAACGTGCTTACGCCTGGGCAGAAGCGCATCCGCAAGCGCTCTATCATCAGGACCTCCTCAACAAGCAATATCAACCTGCCGTGGTTACGGGAGCTTACGGTGATCGTAGTGCCGATGACGAATTCTTCTGGGCGGCTTCCGAGCTCTATCTTGCTACGGGAAAGCCCGTTTACCGGGAACAAGTGAAGAAGCATCTGCCGACTGCATATAAGACTCCTTCTTGGGGCAATACCACTGCGTTGGGCGTGTTTGCCTGGCTGCAACCGGGCAGGGAATATCAGGGTGAAGACGTGGAATTGGCAAATGCCATGAAAGACCTGTTACTGGACTATGTTGTCGAGGCTGTGCGGGGTGCTGACCGTTCTCCTTTCCATGCTCCTTACGGCAACGATGCCAAAGATTTCTTCTGGGGATGCCTTGCCGAAGGGTGTGCTAACCAAGCCACTTCACTGGTTTGCGCCTATTTGCTTACGGGCGAGAAGTCGTACCTGACGAACGCCTACCGCAATATGGACTACATTTTAGGAAAGAATGCCACGGGATATTGTTATGTTACCGGTTTCGGGATGAAGAGTCCTCTGTATCCGCACCATCGTCTTTCTACATCGGATGATATAGAGGCACCTCTTCCCGGTTTCCTGGTTGGCGGTCCCAATCCTGGGCAGCAGGATGGCATTGCTTATGCTTCCAACCTGCCGGATGAGTCTTATGCAGATGTGGAGGGTTCGTATGCTTCCAATGAGATAGCCATTAATTGGAGTGCCGCTTTGGTGGCGTTGGTGTCTTCGTTGGATGCTTTGATGTCAAAATAATGTTGCTATTCAGCCTGCTGCCTTATAAATTCGGATGGGCTGATGTTGAACTCTTCTTTAAAATGTTTGGAGAATACCTTGGGGGAGTTATACCCCAAGGTATATGCAATTTCCGAAACTTGCATCTGGCTTTCTGTCAAGAGTTGTTGTGCACGTTTCATACGGATGGTCCTGATGAATTCGATGGGTTTCTTTCCCGTTATCTTAATCATTTTCTTGTAGAAATAGCTGCGTGATATATTCAGGCTGCTGGCCAGCTCCTCGACGGAAAACTCGGTTTCGCTGATATTGTCCTCTACAATCTGGATGGCTTTTTCCACCAGCTGCCGGTCAAGGGGAGTGATGGTGATACGGCTTGGCTCGATTTTAATGTCCTGATTGAATATTTCCTGACGTTTGACGTTCATCTCGATAATCTTGTTGATGCGCAGCTTGAGGACTTCCATATTGAAAGGCTTGGTGATATAGTCGTCTGCGCCAACGCTAAGCCCTTCCAATTGGTGTTCTTCACTTGCCTTAGCTGTCAGGAGGATAATGGGGATATGGGAGTAGCGTATGTCATTCTTGATGGTTGAACATAGTTCCAGACCATCCATCTCGGGCATCATGATGTCACTGACCACTAAATCAATATCTTCCTTTTCCAGTACATTCAGTGCATGTTTTCCGTTTGTGGCTTTTAATACATGATACTGCCTGGCAAGACTTTCAGAGAGAAATTTCAAGAAGTCGTAGTTGTCATCTACGAGTAGTATGGTGAATGGATGGGATTCTTCTTTTATTTCCGGTCCTTCGACCGGTTCTCCGTTTTTGGTTTCATTACTGTTCTGGTGTAGGGGTAGGGCAATCAGGAATACAGAACCACAAGGCTGGTTATCCCTGACACAGACAGTACCCTGATGCATCTTTACGTATTCGGAAACAATGTGCAGTCCAATGCCGCTGCCTCCGTTGTTCGACTGGTTTTTGCCCGACTGATAGAATCTTTGGAATATTTTCTCCTTGGCTTCATCCTCTATGCCGCAACCGGTGTCGGTAAAGGTCAGTTCCAGATTTGTGCCTCTTACGGCAATATCCAGTGAGATGCTTCCTTTATTGGGAGTGAACTTGAATGCATTTGACAGGATATTTGTGCATATCTTGCGTATCTTGTCATAGTCAAAATCCATGAATACAGAATGTTGTGGAGCGGTAAGGCTATAGCTGATGTTCCGTTTCTGTGCTATCGGATCGAAAGAGTGGAATATTTCACTCAGAATGATAAGGATGTTGTCATGTTTGCATTTCAGGGTTTCAGCCTTGGCATCCAGCTTTCTGAAATCCAGCAGTTGGTTAATCAGTTCCAGCAGATAGTCGGCATTTTGTTTGACCATATCCAAAATGCCTTTACGATATTCGGGATGGTCTACGAAAAACTCTTCAAGCGGATTGATGATAAGTGACAAGGGAGTCCGCAGTTCGTGACTTATGTTGGCAAAGAACTGCAGTTTCATATTGTTGATTTTCTGCTGCCTTTCATTTTCCACCTCGATGGCCTGCATGATTTGTTTCTGCTTTTGGCGTAAGCGCAGATTGCGGATAATGGACAGAAGGATGCACAAAACGATACCGCTATATATGGTATAAGCCCACCAAGTGCGCCACCAAGGAGGGAGTATCTTTATTTTCAGTTCCTTGACGTTGGGGCTCCATATGCCTTGTGAGTTGCATGCCTTGACGGATAAAGTATAGTTTCCGGCAGTCAGCATGGATAGGTTTACTTTGTTGTTTTCAGCATAAATCCAGTTGGAATGAATCTTATAGGCATATTTTATCTTATCCGTTTCCACCAGGTCGAGGGCAGAGAAGGACAGAGTGAATGAATTTTCCTTTTCAGTGAAGGAAAGATGTTGTGCACATTCAAGTGAGCTGCCGTTCAGGATGTCCGGATGGGTCATTCCGGATTTGAGCTCAATACCGGTAAGGTAAATATTGGCATCATAACTTGTGGTCAGGATGTCTTGTGGAATGATAGTCTGGTAACCTTGTGGCGTGCCTATCAGTATATTGCCGTTCTGTAGCTTGAGGATGGCGTGGACATTGGTATCGTTGCATATCAGTCCGTCGCTTACGGAGTAGTTCACGATGGCGTATGTACCGTTTGTTATTTTGATTCGTGAGATGCCGTTGCCGGTACCAATCCACATCTGGTTGTTGTTGTCTTCCGTGACGGCTCTGACGAGGTTGGCGGCAAGTCCGTTTTTCTGGTCAAGGAAGTAGATGGAGTCGTTCTTCTGGTTCCATATACTCAGTCCGTGTGGATGTCCTATCCAAAGAAGGTCCCGGCTGTCCTTATAGACAGTGAGCATATTGTTCTCCTTGAAGCGGCCGGCTTCGGCGTAGATATTATAGGCTTGGGTTTCCGTATCGATGATAATGAGTCCTCCTTTGGTCGCTACGTAAAGGGTACTGTCTTTATCATAGTACATATCTCGGACAAAGAATTCTCCCGGACGGTACAAGATGGTGTCAAACTGCCCGGTTTCCGGATTTAACCTCTGTATGTATCCTTTCATGGTACCTATCCAGATGTATCCGTGTTTGTCTACCTTTACTGTATACACATTGTTCTCGAGAAGCTGGCTGTTACTTACTGTGTATTGTTTGATTTGCCCTTTCGAGTAGCATAGCAGTCCTTTCTGGAAGGTGCCTATCCATAGGCGGTTTTTGGAGTCGATGGATAAGTCGACTACAATATTGGCGGGAGTTGCTATCTTTTCGTATGAATCGGTCACTAGTGAACGTCGGATTAGTCCCGTACCGTCTGTTCCGTAGTAAATGTATTCCTGGCTGGTGTCTTCGCAGAAGGTTAGGATATCATCATATTCCAGGGATTTGTTGCATAGTATGATTTGAGACATGGGGCTATAATAGGAAATACCGTGTTTGAAATTCCCTATGTATATGGTTCCGTCTTTGTCCCGGTAAATGGTATTCAGATTGTTGCTGGCAATGGTGTGCGGTTTCAATGGATTGTGCACCAAGTTGGTAAGAGATTTGGTCAGGGTGTTGTAAACGAACAGCCCCATATGGCTGGTAAGTATCCATACGTTGCCGTCTCCCAGGTCGAGGATGCGTTGCACGCGATTGTACTGTATGTGAGTGTTATTGTTCAGGCTGATGTCCTCCCATTGCTGTGTAAAACTGTTCTTGTGCAAAAGTAGGCTGTTTTGGAAGGTGTATACCCATAGGCTTTCGTTTTGGTCTATGTAAATGTGTGGCTCATGATTCTCCAGCAAAGGTCTATAGATGGTGGGAATGGCTATTTCCTTGACTTCGGAAGTCTGCTTGCTGATACTGTATAGGGTACCGTTGGAGTACATTATATAAATGAACTGGACACCTATATAGAGGTTTGAAATCTTTTCAACTGCCAATGGATAGGCTTTGATGGAGTTGTTGTCCATGCTTCGTATGTAAAGTTTGGAATAGTCGTAGGCCCAAAACTCATTCTTGGATGTTTTTCCCATCCTCAGAATGTTTTTACTGGGGATTTGCAACCCATCGAGTATGGGTTTATAGTCATTGTCGAATTCACCGGTCTTATAATTATAGATACTGTAGCCGCTGGAAGTCCTTATCCATACATTGTCGTCCGGTCCTTCGAAAATTTCGCTGATGGCATCGTCCGGCAGGTCGGAGTTGTTCTGGTAATACTGCTGGAAGGAGTAGCCGTCGTATTTGTTGAGTCCTGATTCTGTCCCCACCCAGAGGAATCCCCTATTGTCTCTGTAGATGCTTCGGACACTGTTGTTGGAGAGTCCTTCTGTTGTAGAGAGCTGCTTGAACATGACAGCCGGCGGGATTTCCGCTGAGTTACCTTGAACAGTAAGGAGGAAGGCCAGGTTGCATATAAGGAATAGGAGCAGTTGTTTCATGTATTTTCTTTATTAGAAGGATTAACAATATTGTAACTGCAAACTTAAATATAATCCTTCGAACGAGCAAGGAAAGATTTGCGTATTCGTGTGGGATGATATCCTCCGTTTGGTGAAAAATAGTATGCATTTTGTTTCCAATGGCCCTATATGGGTTCTATGAAACAAAACCGGATATTAAAAGACATTTTTAAGGCATCTGTGTTTCCTTTAAGAAAAATACATTTGCAGGCGAGATCATTTAAATCCTAATAGTATGAAGAAAGAACTTTTAGCAGTGGCGATGCTGTTGTTTGCCGGTGGCAATCTGTTGGCACAGCCACATGTCAATGACGGTACTTCGTATTTGATGAACCAACCTCTGGACATGAGTACCGATTTCCGTGACTTGAGTAATACCTTGTTTTTTGCAGATCACCTGGAGTCATTCGATGCCAAGTCGGGTGAAGGGCTGGTGAATTGGAAACGCGGGCATCTGATGCCCCGCCAAGCCTTCAATACCAACGGTGCACAGCCCCGTAAAATGAGAATGCTCGATTTCCCCTTCACTGCCTATGAAAATGACCCTAACCTCAAATTCAAGATTGACTTTGTAACTCCGCGTACGGTACGTATCCGTATGCTAACGACCCCGGTGGAACCCAAACCTGCCGCTTCCATCATGTTGGCAAAGGAACCGGGCAGGGATGGAAGCTGGAAAGTTATCGAGACGAATGACAAGATTATCTATTCCAGCGACTATGGAACCATTCAGATTAACAAGAATCCTTGGAGAATCGTCTTGAAGGATAAAGCCGGACGTATCTTGAGCCAGACTGCCGCTTTGAGCGACGCGGACTCTACGCAGGTAAAATATACGCCGTTCTGTTTTGTGAAGCGGGGAAGCGACAATGCTCGCCGCATCAATCCGGTATTTACCTTGACTGCAGATGAAATGATTTTTGGTTGCGGAGAGTCTGCCACTGGGCTGAACAAGGCCGGACAGAAGGTGAACTTGTTCGTTACAGACCCACAAGGGCCTGAGACGGACCAAATGTACAAACCGATTCCTTTCTTTATGAGTAACCGGGGATATGGTATGTTTATGCATACATCCGCTCCCGTGACTTGTGATTTTGGTGCTACCTATATTGGGCTGAACAAAATGTTCATGGGTGACGAGAACCTGGATTTGTTCGTTTTCTTCGGCGAGCCGAAAGATATTCTGGACGAGTACACCGATTTGGTAGGAAAGCCGGGCATGCCCCCCTTGTGGTCTTTCGGTACGTGGATGAGCCGTATTACCTATTTCAGTGAAAAGGAAGGTTATGATGTAGCGGCCAATATCCGTAAGAACAAGTATCCGTGCGATGTTATCCATTTCGATACCGGCTGGTTTGATGTGGACTGGCAGTGTGACTATAAATTCTCCGAGAACCGTTTCCAGAATCCACAGCAGATGTTGAAGGATTTGAGGTCACAAGGTTTCCATGTATGTTTGTGGCAGTTGCCTTATTTCACTCCTAAAAACCGTTATTTCTCTGAACTGATAGAGAAAGACATGTATGTGAAAAATGGAAATGGTGAACTTCCCTACGAAGATGTGGTGCTTGATTTTTCCAATCCGGAAACAGTAAAGTGGTATCAGGACAAACTGGCGGGATTGCTGAATATCGGTGTCAGTGCCATTAAAGTAGACTTTGGCGAGGCTGCTCCACTGAACGGTATTTACGCTTCCGGCAAGAGCGGATGGTATGAGCATAACCTCTATCCAGTGCGTTATGATATGGCAGTGTCCGAGATAACCAAGAAGTTGCACAACGAGAATATAATGTGGGCACGTGCCGCATGGGCCGGTTCCCAGCGTTATCCATTGCATTGGGGCGGTGATGCTGCAACTACGAACACGGGACTGCTAGGTACGCTTCGTGCAGGCTTGTCCTTCGGCTTGTCCGGTTTCTCCTTTTGGAGCCATGATATGGGTGGCTTTGTAAAAGCCACTCCGGAGGACTTGTATTGCCGCTGGATACCGTTCGGTTTTCTTACTTCCCATACCCGCGCGCATGGGGCACCTCCGACAGAGCCGTGGTTGTACGACAGCAAGCGTGTGCAGGATGTCTTCCGCAAGAGTGCAGAGATGAAGTACCGTCTGATGCCTTATGTGTATGCTCAGGCTAAGGAATGTACAGAAAAGGGCTTACCGATGCTAAGAGCCTTGTTTGTAGAATTTCCCGATGATCCGGGAGCATGGAAAGTGGATGACGAGTATCTCTTCGGTTCGCAGATTCTGGTTGCCCCCTTGCTTGAATCCGGTATGACGGGCCGCACAGTTTACCTTCCCGAAGGAAAATGGATAGACTACCAGACAGAGAAAGTCTACGAAGGTGGATGGCACCAAATTGAAGCAGGCAGTCTGCCGATAATCATGCTGGTACGTGACGGTTCGGTACTTCCTCATCTGAAGTTGGCGCAGTCCACTGTTGAGATGGATTGGAGCAAAATGAACCTGAAGGTATACAGTGCTGACAAGAAGCAGGCGGAAGGATTGGTTTGTCTACCTGCCGACAACCGTATTCAGGTTGTGAAAGTGGATTGTGGAAAGGCCAAACCGCAACTGTTGAACCAGGTTGAAGGCACTTCCCTGAGTTTCTGAACTTAATCTTTGAAAATCTATATTGAATTCACCCCTGCCGGTATGGAAGAGAAAGGGATATAGTTACCGAAATCTGTGTTACTATGGTGGCACAGATGTGCCTTCCCAATGGCACGGCAGTGCCTCTATAGTGGCACAAAATTGTGTCGCATATCTTTTTCCCGATGTGCTTATGACCGGGGTATTTGTTAAACCTAAGTATTTAGTATTTATGAGAAATGTGATGAAGTATTTGGGTATCATGTCAGTATCGCTGGCATGTGCCGGACCTCTCTTTGCAACAAGCGTACAGCCGTTTGCAGGTGTCACTGTCGTACAGCAGAGTGTAGTTACTGTGAAGGGCCAAGTGGTGGATGAGAAAGGCGAGCCCATCATCGGTGCCAATGTCATTGTGGAAGGTACGACAAACGGTATGATTACCGATTTGGACGGTAACTTCTCCTTGCAGTGTCCCGTAGGTTCTACGCTGAAGACCAGTTACATCGGTTATCTAGCGCGAACGGTCAAAGTAACCGGGAATATGAATGCTCTGAAAATTACTTTAAAGGAGGATACCGAAACCTTGGATGAGGTAGTTGTTGTGGGCTACGGTACGATGAAGAAATCCGACCTCACCGGTTCTGTGGCTTCCGTGAATGCGGAGGAAATGATGAAGCGGAATCCGGTGAACTTGGGACAAGGTTTGCAGGGAGCTGCGGCAGGTGTATCTGTCATCCGTTCTTCCGGTGACCCGGAAGGAGGTTTCTCCATCCGTATCCGCGGTGTGGCAACCGTGAATGGTTCTGCCGACCCACTCTATGTAGTGGACGGTGTGCAGGTAGGAACTTCCATCGATTTCTTGAATCCTAATGATGTAGAGTCCATCGAAATTCTGAAGGATGCTTCGGCTACGGCAATCTATGGTACTCGCGGTGCCAATGGCGTCATTATGATTACTACCAAGAACGGTGGTAAGGGGAAGGCAAAGGTGAACTTTTCGGCCAACTATGCCCTCCAGTTCAATTCGAATAAGATTGATGTGGCTGATGCGGGCTTGTTTGCAAGTGCTGTACGTTCCGCCGTCAAGAATGACGGTATTGCCATGACCAATCTGGCATATGGCGAGGATTACATAGGCAGACTGAACAGCATTGACTGGCAGGATGAAATGTCACGCACGGCATTACAGCAGAACTATAACCTTTCTGCTTCGGGAGGCAGCGAAAATACCCAAGCCAACTTATCTCTGGGTTATTTGAACAACCAGGGTATCGTGATTGAGTCGAATTTTAAACGCTTGACGGCACGCGCTAATATCACTCACAAAGTGAAAGACTTTCTGCATGTAGGCTTGAACTTGAACTATGCACATTCGGAAAAGATGGGAGGAGGCAACCTGAGAAACTATGCACAAGCCATTCCAACCATGGATTATGTAGAGGACGGTGTTTTCTATTCCATGCCTATTGTGTTGCCCGACGGTACTTGGGGACATTACAAGAAAGAAGGTAATGGGGATGTGAACAAGGGAGCTGACAATCTGGTTGCTGCTGCCAAGACTGCCGACAGCATCAATAAATGGGACCGTCTGCTCGCCAGTGCTTTCCTACAACTCGATTTGTACAAAGGGTTGACCTTCAAAACTATTGCCAGTTATAATTATTATACAAAAGGTTATAATGGCTATACAGCCTATAATGATAGAACCTTTGGAACTCAAGACCGTAAGGACTCGTTCTCGCTGAACCAGAGCCAGTCCACTTCACTCGGTCTGGAAGCGTTCTTGAACTATGACTGGTCCAATGAGCATCACCGCGTAAGTGCAATGGCCGGTTTCTCTACCAGCGATACGAACGGTGCCTGGCTGAATTCCAGTGCCAACGATTTCCCGGCAGACAACATCCGCAAAATTTCATTGACCAATGACCCATCGTCTAAGCAAACGGATGGTGGGCTGGATTTGAAGACAAGATTCCTTTCTTACTTCGGCCGTCTGACTTATACTTTGAACGACCGCTATATTGTGACTGCAACGGTACGCCGCGACGGTTCTTCGAACTTTGGTGCCGGCAATCGTTATGGTACATTCCCTTCCGCTTCTGTAGCTTGGCGTCTTTCCGAGGAAAAGTTCATTAAGGATTTAGAACTGTTCAGTAACTTGAAGTTGCGTGCCGGATGGGGACAGACCGGTAATGCGGGCAATGGTACCAACTTGTCCATAGCACAGTTGTCTTCGGCAAATGCAATGTACTGGTTCTTTAATGGTTCGAGTGTGATTAACGGTGCCGGTATTGCCCAGCAGAAAGAAATTGATACCAACCTGAAATGGGAAACCAATGAGCAGACAAATATCGGTATTGATTTTGCCTTTATGAACAATGAGCTTTCTTTCTCTGCCGATTACTTTATCCGTGACGCAAAGGATCTGCTTCTGTATCGCCAGATTCGTCCTTCTACCGGTTTCTCCAATGTCTATACTAACGCGGGACATATCCGTAACTCAGGTTTCGAGTTTACTGCTGCGTGGAACAAGAGCTTCAGCGATTGGAATATCGGCATAAGGCTGAATGGGTCTACCCTGAAGAACGAGGCTATTGAAGTCGGCGATCCGATATTCAGCAAGTCAGGGTCAGCACAAGATGGCGACAACTGGGACAACCACTCCATTACACAGAACGGCTATCCTGTAGGTTCCTACTATGGCTGGAAGGTAGAAGGCATTTTCAGAACCCAGGCCGAAATTGATGAAATGAATAGGCTGGCGGTTGAAAAGGGAGTTGAAAGTGGTGTATATCAGGACAAGACTACCCAGCCCGGCGACTATAAGTTTGTTGATTTGAATGGTGACGGGCAGATTACCGATGCCGACCGTACTGTTATAGGCAATGGATATCCCAAGTTCACTTACGGAATGAACCTTACCGCTTCCTGGAAAAACTTTGATTTCTCGATGAACTTGTACGGTGTAGCCGGTATGGATATCCTTTCTTATTCTTCGGCCCGCTTGACCTCAGTCTATGCACCCGACGGCGGTTATCAGAATGTACTGAAGGAATATATCAATAATGCATGGTCATCTTCGAATACCGGCGCCAAATATCCGCGTATCACCAAGACAGACTATAATAAGAACATGCGTGTGTCCGACGCCTACATCCAGAAGGGGGATTATCTGAAGATTTCAAATATTCAGATAGGATATACATTCCCGAAGAATGTGCTGAAACCGGTGAAAATGGAAAATGCACGCGTATTTGCCAGTGTCGACAATGTATGTACCATCTCTTCGTACAATAAGTTCGGCGATCCGGAAGTTGGTGACTCCAATGTATTGTATTCGGGATTTGACGGAGGACGTTATCCGTTCCCGATGTCGGTTACTTTCGGTCTGAGTGTACAGTTCTAATACTAACGGATAAAAAATATGATTATGAAAAACTTATATAAACTGTTGATCGGTGTGCTGGCCTTAAGCACCGTAACGTCTTGTGACGATTATTTGGAAGTGGATCATTACGATATTCTTCCGGCGGATTTCATGTTTAAAACGGAGGAGAATGTCCTTTCCGGATTGAACGGACTTTATGATACCTTTTATACGGACCAGCACGGTTCCGGTGATGACGAAACATGGGGATTCAAGCCTCAGGTATTTGCTGCCAACCATTCTACGATGGACTGTCAGGCTTCCGGTTGGGATGCGGAATGGCAGCGTCATGCCTGGAAACCCGATAAGGGTTCCCTGGAGACTGCATGGCGGATGAGTTATCGTGCAGTGGACCGTGCAAACCGTTTCCTGGCTGGCCTGGAGACGGCGGATGCCTCTATATTTGCGGACAGCAATTCCAAGACCGTTTATGAAGCGCAAGCACGTGCCATCCGCGGTTATAACTACCTTTACCTGACGAAACTTTTCGGAAGGGTACCGATGTTGCTTACCGGTGAAACCTATACTACTTCGGTAGGAAAGGCACGTCCGGAATCCGTGGATGAGACTTATGCGGCTATCGAGGAAGATTTGTCTTTTGGACGCGACCATCTGGACTGGTTACCCATGAATGGTGAATACGGACGTATAACCAAGGGGTTCTGCAAAGCTTATTTGGCCGAGCTGTATATGTTGAAGAAAGACTTTACGAAAGCCAAGACGGAACTAAAGGATATAGTGGACAGTGGAACCTATTCATTGGAGCCCTGCTTCGGTAACCTGCATGCCTGGGATACACATTGGACCAAAGAATCTGTATTTGAGGTGATGTATCATGAACAAGGATATATGGGCTGGGGAGCCGATTCGTCTTCAGATGCCATGATGTGGTACGGATATATGTGTGCGGCACCCGAATGGGGAGGCTGGGGGTCTCTCTGTCTTTCTTGGGAGTTTGTACGTTCCTTTGAACCGGGTGACAAACGCCGCCAATACTCTGCTGTTGCCAAAGGGGATACGCATCCCATTACCGGGCAGACTGTAGGGGTGACAAGTGGTTTTGACGGTCTTTTCCAAGGTTCCGAAAATATGCCTACTGTTTATTCCTTGAAATACTGGAGATGCAAGCCAGGTGAGAACAACAAAGTATTCAATCCTATTTCGTTGACTTTGAAGCGTTATGCAGGCATCATGCTCGACTATGCAGAATGTTGTTTCGAGACAGGTGACAACGCTACCGGATGGAACATGATACGTCAGATACGTAACCGTGCTTGGGGTAATTTGGAGATGGGAGCGACGATGATTGACCTACCCGCCGACATGTTGAATACCCAGACGGTGGAAGTGCCGGATGCAGAGACCTATTATACAAGCTATAAAGCAGCCAAAGGCTATACTTCTCCGGTATGGAAGGTGGCGCTGATTATAGAGCGTCGCCATGAATTCAATGCCGAGTTCTCGCTTTACCATGATTTGTGCCGTATGGGTATGTGCAAAGAATGGTTTGCCGCCGAATATCCGAAAACAGTAGCCAACTCTTCACAAGAGGCTTGTCTGCAGACTGGTGACTCATTCCGTTTCTTTGAGCACGAGGCTTATCAGGAAATCTTCCCGATTCCGACGAATGAGATTCTGACCAACCCGCTCATCAATCAGGCTGACCAGAATCCGGGATATTGATAAATTATAAATAAACACTTAATAATAAAATATTTGTGAGTGAAATGTCAGGCACCAGTAGTTGTTGTGATAGACGTCAGGGTCTGTCGTGATGAAAGCCGGTGTCTGACATGACAAACACCAGTACTTGAGACGACGAACACCAGTTTCTGATAAACGGGGAATTATACAAGGAAAAGTTTGATGGTTTTAGAGAATAATTATGGAAAGGAAGATGTTTTATTGGATAGCACTGCTGGTTGCGTCTTGTCTGGCAGGTTGCCGGTCGCATTTAGGGGAGACAGATATGCAGACACGCATGCGTACAGAGATTGTCACGAATGTCAGAGACAGCGTGTTGCCGTTTTGGATGGATTATGCAGTGGCTCCCGACGGCGGTTTTTATGGAACTGTATTGCGGAATGGTACTCCGGTAGTGGATGCTCCGAGAGGAGGGGTTCTGAATGCCCGGATTCTGTGGAGTTTTTCTGCCGCATACCGTACGTTTAAGGATGAGGCTTATCTGAAGCTTGCGGATAAATCGCAACGCTACTTCATTGATACATTTATAGACAAGGAACATGGTGGGGTATATTGGCTGGTCAATCCTGACGGTGAGGTGCTGAATGCTTCCAAATATACGTATGCCATGACCTACGCCATCTATGGGCTGGCTGAACACTATCTGGCAACAGGTAACAGCGAGAGTCTGGATATGGCTGTCGGTTTATATCATACCTTGGAGGAGAAAGGCCGCGAACCGCAATATGACGGTTATGTGGAATCTTTTACTGAAGATTGGAAACAACTGGATAATTATGATAACAATGCACCCAAGACTATGAATGCGCATTTGCACGTGCTGGAGGCTTATACCCTTTTATATCAGTGCTGGAAAGACGACGGACTGAGGAAAAGACTCGAATTCTGCACCGAGTTGTTTATGGACCGCATTTATGACTCTTCAAAGAGACATTTTAATTTGTTCTTTGATAATGCATGGAACAGTCTGGTTGAGATGGACTCTTATGGACATGATGTAGAGGCGGGATGGCTGCTTTGTGAGGCTGCCCGTGTGTTAGAAGACCGGCAACTGATGGATAGGGCGAATCGGCTTGCGCTGGATGTGACGGATGCTTGCTTGGCGGAAGGACTGAGTGACAAAGGGTATATGATGTATGAAAAGAAGGGCGGAAGAACAACCGGGCATGCCTCATGGTGGGGCCAGATTGAAACGATGATAGCTTGTGTCAATGCCTGGCAAATCAGCGGGAATGACGTTTATCTGCAATCGGCCGATACGGTTTGGACTTTCGTAAAGGACTGTATGATAGACCGGGAATACGGTGAATGGTACAGTGATTGTTTTGATGGAGAACCCAAGAAGGATACTCCCAAAGTGAGTATGTGGCGTTGCCCGTATCATACGGTACGCTTGGGAGTGGAAATACATAATCGTTTAAAATAGTATTTATGAAGAAATTTATAGCAGGTGCAGCATCACTGATGCTTTGTATGGGGCTACACGCCCAGGATTTCAAAATCAATCCATCGGGATATTTTGAGAATGGCGGGGCCAATGTGATGGTGTTCAGTGACGTCTACCCTGAAGGACACCAGGGAGGACTGACCCTTGTTTTGAATGGAGACCGCAGGGCTGCCAATGGAGATGTGCGCTTTGAAATCTCGCAAGGGCAGTGGCAGGGATTGCCCAAGATGAGAAGCCGGGTGGTGGATGAGGCTGACAATGAAATCCGTGTCACATTGAGTTATCCGGATTCGGCCAAACATATGGCAGGCTTTAATCCGATGCTTTATCCGGATTTTGTTTTTGGCTATACCATTAAGGTCAAAGGCGAGAAGGATTATCTGGTATTGACCGTTGATTTGGACCAACCGGTGCCCGAGCGGTTTGCCGGCAAGTTGGGCTTTAATCTGGAATTGGTACCTTCCACTTTGCTGGGCAAGCCGTGGATTATGGACAACCGGACGGGAGTCTTTCCCCACCAGGCGATGGGGCCCACCATGAAACAGTCTTCCAACATGGAGCATATCGGAGATTTCAACCCTGGCGGGAAAGCTGATTTGGACCAGTTGCTGTTGGATAGAAAGACTTATAACCCGATGATTGCCGATGATATCGTCTCTGCTCCTTTTGCCGAGGGGAAAAAGTTTGTACTCAATCCTCAGGATGATTTGGCAAAGATTACGATTGAAAGTGAGAAAGGAGACTTGCTGCTGTATGATGGAAGGATAAATCATAACAACGGTTGGTTTGTGCTCCGTTCGGAGTTCCCGGCAGGGACAAAGGAAGGTGCGGTGAAATGGATAATCCGTCCGACAGTCACTAAAGACTGGCGTTATGCACCGGTGGTGCAAGCCTCTCAAGTAGGTTACCATCCTGGACAGAAGAAAGTAGCTGTCATAGAGTTGGACAAACGGGATACAGACTTCAAGCAACCTGCCCTTTATCGCATTGTTGCCGATGGCAGGAAACTGGTAAAGCAGCAGGCTGCCAAGGATTGGGGAGATTTCCAACGTTACCACTATCTGCAGTTCGACTTCACGGAAGTGACGGAAGAAGGGCTCTATCAGGTGATGTACGGCGATGCTGCTTCTCCGGTGTTCCGCATTGCCAAAGATGTGTGGGACAAGGGTATCTGGCAGGCAGAGGTGGAATACTTCTTGCCGGTACAGATGTGCCACATGCGTGTGAACGAAAAATACCGTGTATGGCATGACTTCTGTCATCATGACGATGCACGTATGGCCAAAACCGATATCAACCATATAGACGGATATACTCAAGGAACCTCTACTCTTTGTAAGTATCAGCCGGGTGATTTGGTTCCAGGGCTGAATGTGGGTGGATGGCACGATGCGGGGGACTATGACTTGCGTGTGGAATCCCAGGCAGGCGAGGCCTATATACTTGCCATGGCTTGTGAGAACTTTGGTGCCTATTGGGACGAGACTTCCATAGATTTTGAAAAGAAGATAGTCGAGATTCACCAGCCGGATGGAAAGAATGACTTGTTGCAGCAGGTGGAAAACGGTGCTTTGACGATAGTGGCGGGTTGGAAGGCTCTGGGGCGTCTCTACAGAGGGATTCTGTGTCCTACCGTACGCCAGTATGCACACCTGGGTGATGCGTCGGCCCATACAGACCATGTCAGTGGGACTGCCGACGACCGCTGGGTGTTTACGGAGGACAACCCTGGTAGGGAACTTCAGGTGGCTGCCTGGCTGGCAGGTATTTCACGTGTCTTGAAGGGACATAACGATGCATTGGGAGCGGATTGTCTGGAGATAGCCCGTGAATTGTTCAGGATTACCCGCTGCGACAACAACCGGGTGCTGACAGCCAAGGTACATGCTGCCGTAGAACTTTATCTGGCGACAAAGGAAGTGGAGTACCGTGATTTCGTTTTGCAGCAGCAGGATTTCATCTGCAAGAATATCCGTCAGACGGGTTGGTTCATCGGACGTTTCGACAAGGCTGTGGGAAATGCACGTTTCAGCAAGGCTGTTCGCAAAGCACTGCCGGAGTTGCAGGCTATGTATCAGGAGTATAGCAGTAAAACTCCGTATGGAGTGCCGCATGACAGAGGTAACCGTTCTTCCGGTTCATGGGAACCCCAGCATCTGGGCTACAATTACTGTTACCTGCATGCTGCCTATCCTGACTTGTTTGCACCGGACTATATTTTCAATGCTGTCCAATACCTGCTCGGTATGCATCCGGGACGTAATCAGGCAGCGTTTGTAACGGGAGTCGGTGCCGAAACGATGAAAGCTGCCTATGGTGTCAACCGTGCCGACTGGTCTTATATTCCGGGTGGAGTGTCTCCGGGTACAAATCTGATTCGTCCTGACTTGCCCGAATTACTTCATTTCCCGTTCTTATGGCAGGAGGGTGAGTACTGTTTGGGCGGACATGCTACGTGGTTTATGTATATGGTATTGGCATCTCAGAAAATATTGAATGGTAATGAACAGTAAAATAAAGGTAGATAAGTTTGTAATTGTAGCTTTTCTGCTCTGCATGGTCTGCACTATGGCCATGCAGGCAAAAGCTTATGACAATTTTAAGGTATCGGTCTATGTACGTGCCTACGAGGTAGACAAGATGAAGGACATCCATTGGCTGGATTCGACTTGGAATGTGATTTCACAACAGTTGGAAGTGGACAAGATTTATCTGGAAACACATCGTGATTTACTGATTGTGGATGACGCCACCCTGGAGCAAGCTAAGAAATTTTTCCATGACCGGGGAATAGAGACTGCCGGAGGAATTACCTACACCATCAACGAGGCAAACAGTTTCGAGACGTTCTGCTATTCCAATCCCGAGCATCGTGAGATGGTGCGAAAGATTGCAGAACATACGGCAAAGCACTTTGACGAGTTTATTCTGGATGACTTTTTCTTCACCAGTTGCAAGTCGGACATAGAGATAAAAGCCAAAGGTGCGCAGAGCTGGACGGAATACCGTTTGAAGCTGATGACTGAAGCCGGGCGCGACCTTGTGCTGAAACCTGCCAAGAAGGTGAATCCTCGTGTAAAGGTAATCATCAAGTATCCCAACTGGTACGACCATTTCCAAGGTTTGGGCTTTAATCTGGAGGAAGGTCCCCAACTCTTTGACGGTGTCTGGACGGGTACCGAAACAAGGGACCCTGCCGGCAACCAGCATCTGCAGAATTATCTAAGCTATAATATTATCCGCTATTTCGATAATCTGCGTCCGGGCTACAACGGTGGAGGATGGGTGGACTCCGGTGGACTGAATCTAAGCATGGACCGCTATGCTGAGCAGCTGCATCTGACCATGCTTGCCAAGGCTCCCGAAATCATTCTCTTTGCCTATAACCAGCTTCTGGGCGTGAAGTTGTCTCCCAGGTTCCGTACCCCTTGGCAGGGCATGGGCACCAGCTTTAATTATGATGAGATGACTGCCCCTATCCGGCAGAAGGACGGAACTTCCATAGAGCCTACCACCATGGCACGCATTGCGGATGTTGTATTGAAACAGACTGATAAACTGGTAGGTAAGTTGGGTAACCCCATTGGCATCAAGTCCTACAAGCCTTTTCATGTGGCGGGTGATGATTTCTTGCAGAATTATCTGGGCATGATAGGTTTGCCGATGGATATACGTCCCGTTTTTCCGAAAGACCAACAAGTGGTGCTGCTGACTGCCCAGGCGGCTCAAGCTCCGGAGCTCATGACCGACATTAGGAAGCAATTGCAAAGCGGACGGGATGTGGTGATTACAAGCGGCTTGCTGAAAGCCATTCCTGAAAAAATTGCCGAAATAGTAGAGTTGCGTTGTACCGATTTGAAAGCTCTTGTCAATGATTTTGGCCGATACGGACAAGCCGGACGCGATTTATTGATACCGCAGGTTCAGTATTATACGAATGATGCTTGGGAAGTAGTCAGTGCGGGCCGTCCGTTGACGGGAGGAGTATCGGGGTATCCTATTTTGTTGAGAGCTCCCTATGCCGCCGGCAATCTATATGTATTGACCATTCCCGATGATATGGGAAATTTATATGATTTCCCGGCAAAAGCCTTGAATGAGATTCGCCGCATTATGAGTAAGGATATGGATGTCTATCTGGAGGCTCCCTCCAAAGTCGGATTGTTTGTGTATGACAATAAAACACTGGTGGTGGAGAACTTCAATGATGAACCGGTGGAAGTGCGTATTGTTACCGATGATGAGGTGACGAGGTTGGAAAATCTGGAGAATGGGGATATTCTGGCTCCCCTTCCTGCCGAACCCGTACAGAGCAGGCGTCCGGTGACACCAAAGAACTCTTTCCGTTTGTCATTACTGCCCCATTCGTATAAGGCTTTCCAATATAAATGACGGGTAAGAAGATTGTCGGATAGTTATTCGGAAGGGTAACGGGAGGTCGGTTCTACAATGGGCCGGCCTCCTTTGCTTCCAGTCATCCGTGAGAATGCTTGTGTTCTTTCAATATCCTGTGCGGCAGTGTCCCGTGCCCCAGCAACTCTATCGGGCAGTTGAAGTTGCGTTCCAGCCATTCTTCCGTAACGCCGGTATCGGGATGGTAGTCCAGGGTTTCGTTGACGCAGGCAATGGACTTGACTTGCTGCAACACCGTGCCGATGTCGTGGCTGACGAGAATAATGGCGCAATCCTTGTTTATCTCTGCCAACAGTTCGTAGAGGCGGGCTTCGAAACGCTTGTCGATGTATGTGCTGGGTTCGTCGAGAATCACCACCTGCGGGTCGGAGATGATGGCACGGCCCAGGAGGGCACGTTGCAACTGTCCGCCGCTCAGGGCGCCGATGGCACGCTGCTCCATGCCTTCCAGCCCCATGCGGGCTATCACGGCAGAGGCTTTCTCGCGGTGCCGGGCGGTGAAGCGTGAAGCCAGCGGCTTCTTGCTGCTGAG
>ENA-OPSV01000774-OPSV01000774.1-human-gut-metagenome-genome-assembly--contig:-NODE-774-length-24441-cov-3.167965_pt1 | contig 24441 bp, 18 predicted proteins | sample MGYA00241460_ERZ501912 | MGnify/ENA primary metagenome ERZ501912 (study PRJEB25962, sample SAMEA2042402) | human gut metagenome | biome: human gut; feature: human-associated habitat; material: faeces...
GGCTCGATCGAGAATTATGAGGTAGCCTACTTCAGCTCGATCCACGCCAAGGGAAGCACGGTAAACATCCGGATTCGGGGCGAACGGTTCCCACGGAAGTTCATCCGTTGCATGATCATCCGGATTAACGGTAAAAAAATATACGCATAATGGGACGCAAGAACGTATTTCTAATGGGTGACACCGCTTTCCTCCCCGGAGCGAAGGCGGTGGTCATGACCGAGGACGTAGGTTTTCTGGAGGATAAAAAATTCACGGCCACGGTCATTACCCCGGCCAAAGGATCTTCCGTCAAGAAAGAGGTCAGGTTTGTCCCGTTCGGTCACCAAGACAAGTTGCCCGTAAGGATCATGAAAAAGATCGCCGACAACACCATCGTAGGCAGCAATATCGAGTTCAAGGCGAACATGGCCTACGGCGATGGGTTGATGGTCTGCCGGAGGGTGAAGAATCCGGAGACCCAAAAGATCGAGCTGGAGGAACTTACCCCGGAAGAGGCTCCGGAGATATTCCAGTTCATATCGGACAGCAACTACTTACGGGTAATGTCCGAGCTGGCCAACGATCTGGTCGTATTCTCCGACTCTTTCGTCTATCTGGCTTTTGGCAAACGGAAGACCGGAGAGAAACCGAAGGTAGTCCAGATCTGGCACCGGGAGATGTGCTTTTCCCGGATCAGCGAGCAAGACGAGAAGACGAAACGCATCGAGTATCATGGTTATTCCTCGCAATGGGGAGAGGAGTCATTTCCGGACGACGTGATCGTAACGAGATTGCTAGACCGCCGAAGCCCGCTTTACGATCTCAAGGTTCGTACCGGGCTCGTACCCGATCCGGAGACCGGAGAGAAAAAGGACGAGGAAGAGAATGGCTATACGTTAAGCCTCAATATGCCGGTACCGGGGCGTTTTTATTACAACCGCCCTTATTGGTGGTCCATCTTCCTCGATTGGTACGAGTTCAGTTGCGCCATCCCGAAATTCAAGAAGGCGTTGCTGAAAAACCAGATGGTCTTGAAATATCACGTCTCCATCAACATGAAATTTTGGGACAAGCTTTACGACTCGGAAGGTATCCCCAAGGATGACAAGAAGAAACGGAACGAGCGCAAGAACGCTTTCCTACAACAACTGAACGACTTCCTTTCCGGAGAGGAGAACGCCGGCAAGAGCTTCGTATCCCATTTCCGGTATGATCAGATCAATAAATACGAGGAGAGCGATATCATCATCAAGCCCTTGGAATCATTTATCAAGGGCGGTGAGTATATCGAGGACTCGGAGGAAGCGACAAACGTGATCTGTAACACGATGGGCGTACATCCGTCCTTGAAAGGAGCGTCGCCCGGGAAATCGAAGAACATCAACGGTACCGAGGCCCGGGAGTTATTCATTATCGCCCAAGTACTGTTCAAGCCGCTCCGGGACATGATGGTTCTCCCGCTATACCTAGCCCGGGAGATCAACGGATGGGGAAAAGACATCGAGTTCGTGATACCCAATATCATGCTAACGACACTCGATAAGAACACGGGATCGGAAAAGAGTATCGGTAACGAAAAAGTATAATCATGACACAGCCATTCCTACAAACGATAGATGATTTGAGGCATACCGTCAAGGTAAACGCCTCATTTAAGTTCGAGATATTGGAGCCTTATCTTCAAGACGCTTTCGATCGATATATCGTCCCCTACCTCGGGGAAGCCTTGGTCGATCGGCTGTATCGAGAGCCGTTAACGGAAGATATCCTTACGATCAAGACGCTCGCCAGCCGGACACTGGGACCATTGGCCGTGGCGATAGCCAGTCCGGAGCTAGGGGTCTTGATCGGTGACAGCGGGCATACGGTAGGCCGGAACGATAAGTTCACCGTAGCCAGCGACCAAAAGATCGCCCGATCGGCAGAGAGCATGCAGGAACGGGGATGGAATAACTTGGATAAGCTACTGGAGCATCTCGGAAGCCACGAGAACGACTATCCGGAATGGAAAGAAAGCCGCTATTACAAGAACCAAGCCAACGACCACTACCTTAATTCCGCCCGGGAGTTTCAGGATTACGGTAAGGTGAATATCGATTATTCCCGGTTGACCTTCGAAAAGTTCCGTCCCCTACTCGATACACTGGAGATGAAGCTATGCCGCTGGATCGGGACCACTCTTGACAAGAGCTTAAAAGACACCTTAAGAACCGGCGTGGATGATCCGCTCCGGATCAAGCTGATTGATTATATCCGGGTATGGCTCGCCATGTACGTAGCCAAGCTCCATACCAGCCAAACCACCCGGGTACAACGTACGGCGGCCGGCCAGCTGGAGTTTAAACCCGTGATCTATCCGCTGTATTCCGATCCCACGGACAACGGTAATTTCTACGCCGAGCAGGTAACGTCGTTAGAAGCGGTAATCGAGGATTACATGAAAGTTTACGCCCCGGAACTAGGCCTCCCCGCTCCTATCAAGAACGACTTTAATTCCAAGGACAAACATATTTTCGTATTATGAGAAAAATAACGATCAAAGATATCGATTACCTCGTGCCCGGCACATGGGATGAGATGACAGCGGAACAGCTTTGCTTTCTCGCCAATATTTTGAACTCGAAAAGTACGGCCCAAGAAGCCAAGGTCAAGATGCTATTGTTTTGCCTGTCCGCGAGAATCCGGCGATACCAGAAAGCCAATGGAACCGGTTACGCCGTTTCCCTTCCCAAAGATCGTATATGGATCACGGCCGAGCAACTGGCGGCGTTGAGCACCATCTTTGATTTCTTATTCCAAGAGACAGAAAAAGGGATCGAGCTGGATATCCGCTTAACCCGTAACCCATTCCCCGTCTACAAAGACAAAGATATCGAGTTATACGGCCCGGAAGACGGCCTGACCAATATCAGCTACGGACAGTTCATCATGCTACAGACTTGGCAACAGCGGATGAGACAGGATTTATTCGAGGCATTGGATAACTTCCTATCCATAATCTGGAAAGACGGCTCATTCTCCATACGTGAGGACGGTGATCCGGCTTGGTTCCGGAATGTAGAGCCGATCGTAAAGACAGTCATGTTCTGGTACTACCTAGGTAGCATGAATTTCATACAAGCAAAGTTCTCCCGGGTATTCTCCTCCGGAGGGAATGAAGCCCCTTTGGATATATTCGACACGCAACAACGCATCGTGGATGAGATGGCCAGCGGAGACGTGACCAAGAAAGAACAGGTAAAACAATCCCTTTTATACGACGCTCTCTATACCCTAGAAGTAGCGATCGAAAAAGAGGAGAAAAAGAAACAAGATATGTAGTAATAGGTGTTTTTCATGGTATTAGATTTTTAGATTAGTAATGGACAGCCGCTTTGCCTGTGAAGGTGGAGCGGTTTTGTTATTATCTCCAATCCAGATACTATGATAATAAAAATATTACCAAACGTTTGCCATTGATAATATATTTATTATCTTTGTGATGTCATTAAGACAAGAGCTCTATGCATAGTGACGATGGGCTAAAAGCCCGGATAGAAGAGGCAGAAAAAGATCTCCTTTTTTATCTCCGCAAGTATCATGAACTGACTTCGAGAAGCAAATTCATGAAAGCGGTGGTTGATAAAGAGATCAAGAGACTTGAGAAAGAACTTAAGGAACTTGGAAAGTATTATTGACCAGAAAGGTTCTCCCCCTCCAGGCCAGAGGGGGAGTTTCCCTTTCATGTGTAACTCAAAAAACAGAATAAGATGGATAAAGTAAAGCGTTTTTTTGAACTAAAGGAACTTTGGAAAAAGTCCCCGGAGAATGACCGCCCTACCATAGACCGACAAATTACCGATCTGTTGGATAGCATGGATGAAAAGGAAACCGAACTGCTTACCGCAGGTGTGCAAAATGACTTTGAAAACATCCATAAAGAGATCACGGACATCAAGGAGCAGCTAACTATTCGTGAGCGACTGAGTCCCGTTTTACCATACCTGTCCGTCTCTAATCTAGCCAAAGATTATTTCGGGAAATCATCCTCTTGGTTCTACCAACGATTAAACGGGAATAGCGTACACGGTAAAATTTGCAAATTCACACAGGAGGAACTGGCTATTTTGGATATGGCGCTGAAAGACATCAGCCGCCGGATTACTAAATTGAACTTGGTATAGATCATTTTATTATGGGAGCCATAGAAAACAAACATATCTTTGCCGCATATGCAAACCTAGCGATAGATGGACTAATAAAAACACTTAATTTTATCGCTAAAAAGTTGGACACCCAAAAGCAATTAAGCAGTTGGGATATCAAGCATGTAATAACACTCATCGACTCAATCTTCGATCAAAATCCACAAAACAACCTAGAACAGATCGTTGAAGGATATCTACCATGGATAAAACCGATCATTGAAATGAAGACGCCTAAAAAAGGTGAAAGGCAATCGGATAAACTTTGTATAGAATATAAAACCATCATTACAGCTTTTGCCTCTTTGCTTAATGATGTCAGGAACTATTACACCCATTATTATCATGATCCCATCTGCATTTATCCCCGTGGGTATGATATCCCTTCATCACTGAACTGCATCTACGATAGTGCCATAAACATTATCAAGGAGCGTTTCCAAGCCGAGGAGAAAGAGATGGAGCATCTTCGTAGATACACTCGCAAAAAAGGGCGGGTTGTTCTAAAAACAGAAGATGATCATTTCTATTACACATTAGTAAACAATAACGGTCTGAGCGAAAAAGGGTATGCTTTCTTCATCTCGATGTTCCTTGAAAGGAAGTACAGTTATCTATTCTTGAAAAAGTTATCCGGATTCAAACGGGGAGACTCGTTACAATATAGGCTTACCCTTGAGGTTTTCACGGCTCTTTCCACCAAACCTCCTGTAGAACGTCTACGCACTACGAAAGACACGAAACAAGACCGGGCTTTAGATATACTGAATGAACTATCTAAGATACCAATAGAACTGTATCAAACCCTTGAACCTAAATACCGGGAAATGTATAACGAGACATTACAACCAACGGATGCCGAAGATCCTTACGGCCTTCCGGATAGATCCAGAATACGGTTCCGCAGTCGCTTTGAGACTTTTGCCCTGCACTTTTTAGACAAACAAGCTGATTTTAAAGAAATTGGCTTCTATACATATCTCGGAAATTACTTTCACAATGGATATCAAAAAACAAGAGTCGATAGAGAGACAAAGGATAGATACATTAATTTCCAACTCGCAGGCTTTTGTAAAAACATCCAAGATATCTCCGCAAAGAAACTATCGGAGGCATTAAACGTAAAATCCATAGATATAAGTACAGATAGTATACCGGATATCAATTCTTTTGAGCCTTATCTGGTTCAATCTACGCCCCACTATATCGTTAATGGTAATAATATCGGTATTAAGGTATTACCAGAAGGGAAAGATACCTACCCTACCATCGATGAGAAGGGTGCTAAAATGCCTATCGCCGATTTCTGGTTAAGTAAATACGAATTGCCGGCCATGTTATTCTATACTTATTTACGGAATAATAATATACATAAATCACACTGTCCCCTATCCGTAAAAGATATTATTGAACGATCTATCCATAAAAGTACCAAACAAAAGCATCCGGAAGAGAGATCCGAGTTAATGTTACGCCGGGTCATGAAAGCGATCTTTTGGACAGATAGTAAACTCAATGAGGTAGAACGTATCAAATCTCAGAAATCCGCTTTTGGTAAAAGGCAACATGAAATATTAAAAGCTGGCCGAATAGCGGAAACGTTGGTTAGAGACATGCTATGGCTACAGCCTTCAAAAAACAATGGAAGGGATAAAGTCACAGAGCCTAATTTCCAAGCCATACAAGTTTCTTTAGCATATTTCGGGATAAGAAGAAATGACTTAACGGAAATCTTCACACGAGCAGGATTGATCAATTCTTCAAATCCGCATCCTTTTTTAGCTCAAATAGGTACGAATTATACCTCTTTAATAGAGTTTTACATCGCTTACCTTAAGGAGCGGAAAGTATATTTTTCACGAATACAAAAGAAAATCCTCCAAGGGAAACTAAATATCCAGTGCCACCCTCTTCGGGACTTACAACGTGAGCCTAATAAGCCTCAAGATAAGGAAGAGGCCATATTCCTACCTCGTGGTCTATTTAATGAAGCGATCATTAATTGTTTGAAAAAATCCAAATTGAAGCAATTAATAGAATCTCCTACCCGAGAAAAAAGTCCGGCATTGAATGTCTCATACTTGATCCAGAACTATTTTAGAACTTATTTCGAAGATCAATCTCAAGAATTCTATGCACAACCCCGTAATTATCGTTTATTCGATAAGTTATCACCGAATAAGGGTAAATCCAAAAGCTATTTATCCTTAGAGCAAAGGATCAAGAAAATGGAAGAACTAAGGCCATCCAAGATTCCTGTTGCAGAAGCTAATAAGCTATTAGAGAAAGAAGATAGACTTTATCGTAAGAATTATAACGAAATATGCGATAACGAGTCTATAATCAGACTCTACCAAATACAAGATATTCTTTTATTTATGATGACCAAGGAATATCTTCCTTCTGATTTATACAACAGAATTAACAAATACAAACTAGAAAACGTCAAAGGTATTTTAAATGAGAGAGTTTCTTACTTGATCGATCTCAACCTTTTAAAAATACAAGGAGAAGATATCAAGATAAAAGACTACGGAAAGTTATTTTATATACATCATGATACAAGAATCAGCTCTTTGAATAAAGTATTAAGTAAAGTCAAAAGAAACAATAGTATATCTTCTAGCGTAAAGATTCAACCTTATGAAAATTATAAAAGAGAATGCCTAGATTTCGAAGAAGCCCAGATACAAATCATACCTATCATTCATTCTTTCGAAATCGCTATGGTATCGATGTTCCCAGATTTAAAGAAGGCTACTCCCGGAAATTATTATGATTTTAATGAGCTAATTACAGAATATGAGAAACGAACTAAACAAAAGATAGATAGTTCTTTTCTCATTAAAACTCGGAATATGTTCTTACATGATAAATACGAAGCTGAATGTATCAAAGAGATTTCTGACGATTTCGTCTATGCAAAAAAGATTATAGCAGAATTTAAAATGAAGATAGAAAATATAAAATTAGAAGACCTTTCGAATGACTCATCAGCATAAAAACATTTTATGCTCTTTGGTTGAAAGGTAGAAACAACAATCTTTTAACCTGAATTTCGCAATCAGTTGTATTAACCTTTAGTTTGAAAGGTAGAAACAACCCCGTTTTAGTCGTTACCTTGACCTCGGAAGTTGTATTAACCTTTAGTTTGAAAGGTAGAAACAACTCATATTTACCCCTCCTGAATAATTACGCGTTGTATTAACCTTTAGTTTGAAAGGCAAAAACAACATTTTAAGATATATACTCTTATCAACTTAAATAATCAAGAAAAACCTTTGTATTTCAAATAAACTTTACTTACTTGCAGCATTGTTAACATTTAAATTCACACGATATGAAGAAAACATTATTATCTCTCATTTTCGTCGCAGCCATAACAGGCTGTAGTATTATTCCTAAATCTCCATACCAACAAAGCGCAGTGGTATTAGATTATTCAGAATATACAAACAAAGGATTTTTTATGACAGAAGCCAATTCTGTCAATTTTGAATATAAAGCTATTGGTAGTGTATCCGCAAAAGTTCAAAGTGGTTATGAGATTATAGGAGAGAGCGTTCGCAAAGGAATGAAAGATGATATTTATGGGGAGACCTATGATAAGCATAAAGTCAAATACGGAAAATACAAACAAGCTTTTTCTGATGATGCTATTAATGTCTTATGTAATAAAGCAATGGAAATAGGAGCAAATGGTATCATTAATATCAAGGTCACTTATCTGCCCGCAATAAGAGATTTAAAAACAGGAATTGTTATTGAACCAGATGCTATCATTGTCACTGGCATGGCTATCCGGAAATAATTTGGATTCATCAAAAACTTTTCCTTAATTGCAGTAATGTTAACGTAAAAACTAGTCAAACTTATGATTGTAAATAAGGTTTTAAATATAACCTCAGATGATGTGGAAAATCAAAAGGATTTGCAAATTCTTTTAGATTGGAAACGCACGCTTCAAAATAAAATCAATGAACTGAAAGTTCGTTTGGAGGTTGCAAGAAAAGAATATCAAACTCTTAATTCGGAAGAAAACAAATCAATTCTTATTAGGACATCTGACGCAAGAAACTATAATATAGCCTTTCTTGAATTGTTAAATGCTCGCATTAAGAAATTAAGGAATAAGAATGGTTTAGGAGATCATATTCAAAATCTGCGTAATTTCAAAGCAGTTGCAAAGGAAAAGCTTTCAGAGGAGTTATATGAAGAAATAAAAAGGCTAGCAATAGAAAGAACCGAAAAAACAAGCGAATCGAAGTTTTGAAGCAAAAGCTATTGCCATCTCAAAAACTTTCACCATATTTGCAATGCGTTACATTTTGACAAGGCGACAAAGCCTCGCCATTTATTGCTGCGGGCATTTTTTATGCCTACGGTTAAAAATATAGTTCCGACCCCCGTGTGGAGCGTTAATGCGCCCACTGCCTTGTCAAGGTGTAACGCAACGGGAAAGCGGAACTTTTTTGTTCCCTTCTCGTATATTAATTTATTAAATGCGTTACATTATGACAAAGAAAAATTCAATTACCTTGCAGCCCGAGGTGGCTACAAGCGTAAAGGTATCCAATCCTTTCACATGGACAACCGTCCAAAAGTTCTACAACCTCTTACCTCTTGGTATCGCCTCCTGCAAATCCATTTACGAGGCTAAAATGTACACGGTAGCTTTATTGGTTATGCTGTCTCCAGTGTTCTTTCCACTGGTCATCGTAGCTTGGTTCGTTTATAACTCAGCGAAGAAAGGAGGCCAAAATGATTAGACTGGAAGATATATGTATATCAAACCTGATGCTGGATGCGATCAGATATTGGCAGGAAAATGATAAAGGTGGGTTAGAAGAAGATGTTAAGGCCATTGACAGCGCTATCACTTTCATTGCATGCGAGCATGATGCCCCGGGTGTACTTTCTGAAAAAGAATCATTGTCGCTTATCGCGGCTCTAAGCTTTCTGAAAAAAAGATTATGTTTGTTTGAAGGAAAGGAGGAACCGAAATGAAACTCCAAGAAGCCCTGCGCCTACTCGACATCGTAACCGATGTAAACGGACAATATAGTAAAGAAGAACGAATGCGTGCCGCCATGAGATTGGAAGAGCTGTTACGTTTGTTACTCCCAGAGGAATGATTATATTTGCGATATGTTGACGTTCGTTATCATATTAGGTTTTGTCATGCTGATCGGGGCCTCGATTAATGAGGCTAAACGCAGTGGAAATACAACGGCAAAGGTTATAGCTACTGTACTGATCTTCTTTTTCCTTTTCTTTTTACTATCCTTAGTTTAAAGATATGTCCTTTAAAAGCTCCCTTCGGGGGGCTTTTTTTGTGTCTATAAATTGGATGTTATGGACATATACAATCACTTTGAGTATTCGGAATGGATCGCTAGGCATCTAGCCGCTATCGGTCATACGGACGGGGAATGTCATTTCCTCCGTAGTGACGAGGTAGAGGAAATCTCCGATCTGGAAGAACGTATCTCCTCTATCCGGGATCATGTATTAGTCGCCATCGATGGGCTTAACTCGGATTTTTCTTGGCTTAACAATGATAACCTCGTAAATGTCCCACAATATTTTATCGCCCTATTAAAGCAATGCGAGGCCGGGGATATCGACGGGATTCACTTTGCGAAAGCGGAATGCAAGGATCTTCTCATGCAGATCGTCTGCCGGATGATGCTCGACTGGAACGAGGAACGTAACGGGCTTCAGTTCCTAGAGCTAAACAGCATGACCTTTCGGGGCATTGGTCCCATGGGAGATAATTTCTATGGGGTGATGTTAGGCTTCAATCTAAGAAAGCCTATCCCCTTCTCTATCGACAAATCAATGTGGGTATGATATGGGAGTCATGAAAAGATTGAGCGAGCAGATGCGCACACCTAAACGCAGGAACTCCCTAATCGGAGCGAGGGAAGGATTACCCTTCGAGATCTCGCTAGAGTCAACCAGCCGGATCGCCCGGTATGAACGTAGGCAGGATAAGGAGAAATTGAGACAATTCAATTCTGAGGTAAAGGAATGGATGGGTTACGTGATCCAAGACTTAAAAGGGAATATCGCCTTGCTTGTCCAGAAAGATGAGTTCCTATCGGACTCCCTAGAACCCAGAATTTACAAAAGTAAAGGAGAGACCGAACGAGTGGGATTCAGTTTCGCCCGTGAAGGTATCTATATCCATAAGGGAGCCGGACGGGGCCAAGGTGGTTTCCGGGGCGGCTCTAAATGGACGGACAAATACGGGAAGCTGAAAAAGACCAACCCGGATTCTTTCTACCTGATGGGAACCGGCAACCGCCACCCGATCCGTTGGTTCGATCCCATCATCGAAAAGAATCTTCCCAAACTGGCAGACATCGTAGCGGACTACGCCGCCGATATGCAAATCGACGCATCACGAATTTTCATAGATAAAGATTAGGATATGGCAGGAGATTTAAACAGGAGCATCAAGATATACTTGGATAACTCCGACGCAATGACTAGCGCATCGGAGTTAGAGACGAAAATCGGGGAACTGGAGAAAAAGCTACTTGATCTCCGGACGGCCGGAGAAGGCAATAGTAAGGCGGCAAAGAAAATAGAACGTGAGTTGACTGCCCAAACCCAGAAGATGCAAAAGTATAAGCAAGAGGTCGCTGATACGGAAAGAGTATTGAAGAACCTAAGTGGAGCTACTTATAATGACTTAATAAAGACAAAGAATAAAATTTCAACGGAGCTGAAAAAAGTAACTCGTGGTACCGCTGAATATAACACTAAGTTAGAAATGCTGAAACGCATCTCCAAAGAAACCGCACTAGCCCAACAAGAGATGCGTGTAGAGATCGGTTGCCAAGCCTCGGTCTGGGGACGTGCCACAGATTTCGTAAATAAATATATGGGAATCATTGGTACCGCAGTGGCAGCCATTACGGGTATTACTCTTACTTTCAACAAATTCCGTGAAGCCCGCAATAAACTGGAAGAAAGCAAGGCCGATGTAAAAGCTCTTACAGGCCTAGATGATGAAAGTATAGAGTGGCTTACAGATCAAGCAAAACGTCTTTCCACTACAGTTACCGAAGAAGGTATCCGCATACGCCAATCCGCTGATGAGATACTGGAAGCTTATAAATTAGTAGGTTCCGCTAAACCCGAATTGCTAGCAAATAAAGAGGCTTTAGCAGAAGTGACGGAGCAAACGCTCATCCTCGCCTCTGCCAGTGGCATGAAACTTACAGATGCGGTAGATGCCGTCACCTTGGCATTAAACCAATATGGGGATGGAGCTGATCAAGCCGCTCGATATGTAAATGTACTTGCCGCCGGAAGTAAATTCGGTGCGGCAGCCGTAGAGAGCCAAACCAAGGCTATAAAGACAAGTGGTGTCGCAGCCGCTTCCGCAAAGATCCCGATCGAACAACTGGTTGGAACCATAGAGACTCTGGGAGAGAAAGGTATCAAGGACGAGATCGCCGGTACCGGACTCAAAAAGTTTTTCCTTACCCTGCAAACAGGAGCTGACGAGACTAACCCCAAAATAGTCGGGCTAAGTACGGCTCTGGAAAATCTCCGCAAAAAACAAATGGACGCTACCGCTATCAAAAAAATGTTCGGGGAAGAAGGTTACAATGTTGCCTCTGTCCTTATCAATGAAGCGGATAAGGTAGAATATTATACGAAAGCCATAACCGGCACATCCGTCGCTTTAGAGCAGGCCACGATAAAAAGCCAATCCGCCACGGCTAAAATGCAACAAGCAAAAAACAAACTTAACGATCTTGGCATTGAGTTAATGGAGAAGATCAATCCATCCATTATCAGCGTAATGAATCAAACCGTGAACTGGACTAAAAAACTAGTTCTGATGGCTGATTGGATCAGTAAAAATACAGGGCTGGTTATTACCTTAATATCGACATTAACTTTGTATACAGCCGCTATCAAGCTAAACACTTACTGGAAGATTGCGTCAAATGGAGCTACTCTAAAAGCTACAATTATAGAAAAAGCTCATTTAGTTGCGACCCGTTCTTCCATAGCCGCAGAATATGCATTAGCGGCAGCATCAGCTCTCAAGGCTAGAAATATCAAAGCTGCGACTATGGCTATGCGCAGTTTCTTAGTGACTCTGGGTCTCAATCCCATTATTGCGGCAGGTGTGGCAATTACGGCTTTAGCTGTAGGCATTTACAAAATATGGGATAATTCAACAAAAAGTGCCCGGGCTTTAAAAGAGATGAACAAGGAAATCTCCACAGAACGGGCAGAAGCTTATACCCTATTTGACGCTCTCCAACGAAGCAACGCCGGAACAAAGCAACGAAAAGAATTAATCGATGAGATCAATTCTCGATATGGAAAATATCTTGAAAACCAACTAACAGAACAAAGTACAACCGAGGATATCGCAAAAGCTTTAGAAATAGTTAATGAAAAGTTGCATGAAAACATAGTTTTAAAAACCATGCAGAAAGAGAAGGAGGATGTAACGACCACCGCCTTAAATAAACAAATCGATTTGATGGATCAAATGAGGGAAAAATCAAATCTGGGGCAATTCGTTACCGACGCTATGCTTCGAGACGTAAAACGTATAACAGATGAAGGGATAAAGAACGGACGCTCATGGACAAAAACGTATGATGATGTCATCTCTTACATTGACTACTACTATGGTGCCAGAGATAAGGTCGATAAGGATTTCTGGGGAAGTTTACAGAGCTATATGACACAAACTTACCAATTAGCATCCAACCTCGATAAGATATCTCAGAAATACTCTCCTCTTCTGCCTAAAAAACCTGCAAACGAGTTGCCAGAAGTAGAAGTTATTGCCCCTAAAATAAAAAAAACGGATATAACCCCGGGACTGTCAGTGGAGCAAGAGAAAAAAATCACAGACGCAAAGCTGAAAGAGGTTGATCGTTATATCGCAACCAAGAAACTAAAATTGACACAAGATTATACCGAGGGCCTAAGATTATATGATGATTATCAAACAAAACTTCAAGCTTTAGAACTCGAAAAATTAAATAAACAATTAGCTATCTATAAAATAGGCAGTGACGAAAGAAAGAAAATAGAGCAATTAATACTAGATTATAAGATCAAATTATTAGACAAAGGGTATCAAGCCTATCTGGAAAATCTCCAAAAAGAAAAAGACATCAACAAAAAGAAGGAAAAACAGACAAAAGAACACTATGACAAATTGAATGAGTTGTTACAAGGATTCGTTAAAAAGGAAATGGACGAAAAAGAGAAGGCTAGAGAAGAAGAGGAAGAAAAGAAAAAAAAGCAATTCAACATAATGAAAGATTTTGGTAGTGAAGCAGGAATGATATTAGGTCAAGCTTTAACAGATACCGAAACGACATTTGCTGATGCTATGCATAATATTCTTCTTCTTACCTTAGATACATTAAGACAGATTGCAGTAATGGCTATCGCTGAAAGAACCATTAAAGATATAGGTAGCTTAGGTTTTCTAGGATTGGCAAAAGCAGCAGGTGAAATCGCACTTATTAACGTCGCTTTCGGTGCCTTGAAAGGTCTTATCAAGAAACCTAGTACATCTACCGCAAATGCAGGTCTTAATGACAGCACTACGCCGCAAACCGGACAACGGGTTGTATCAGACTCCACCGGTTGGTACAACGGAGGATTCACCGGCAACGGTGGTATACTTGAAGTGGCTGGTCCCGTACATCGAGAAGAATACGTTACACCGGCATGGCAATTACAAGATCCGGTTTCCATGAACCATATCCTAGCCTTGGATGCCATCCGAAGACAAAGAACAAGCACAAATCCTCTTCCCGTCAACGGATTCGCCAACGGTGGATACAATGGACGCTCGGATGAAGAAAATGTAATGGTTTCAAGTAATAATCCGGAATTACTCAAAGTACTCACACAGCTACTTATGCTATTTTCCGAACTAAGAGCAAAAGGCATGAGGGCCTATATCGTTTATAGCGATATCGAGGCCGCCCAGAAGACATTGGACAAATCCAAAAAGATAGGAGGCAAATAAGATGGACATCATTCACGAATCCGGCAAGGCTTACGACCTAGGAGACATCCAATTGACCTTATCCCGGATGAACCCGTTCTTTAACGATTACGGAGAGCAGAGCTTACCGGTAACACTCCCTCCCACGGACAGGAATAGGGAACTACTCATCTATCCGGATAACATGGCCGGGATCAGCAAGGCCTCGCAGCGGATCAACGCCATGATCCAACACGGGGTATTCTCCATTCCCTGCCGTCAAGCCATCCTGTCGGCGAACCGGAAGAGCGGGATCGAGACCAGTTTTTACTTGAATACCGGAGCGTTCTACGAGAAGATCAAGGATGTACCGTTATCCACGGTCTTTGAGGACAAGGTTCTCAAGTTCGCGTCTGTCAGCGAGGCGATATCCTTCTGCCGGAACCTGTTCATTACACATGACGACCGATTCGCCTTGTTCCCGGCCATCCTAGAGTCCGGTTCTTTAAACGCCACCGGTGATCCGGGACCGGACGGATATCCCCGTCTTTACAACGACGTGGAGCGGACGGAGGTAGTCGATGAGAAAACGATCCGGTTGGCTCCGGGATTCTACATATCCCCCTTCATCCGTGGATTGCATCTATTGGAGGAGATATTCGCCTATCTTGGCTACACCTTGGAGGACTCCTTCTTTTCCCGCACCACCCCATTCAAGGACATGGTTTTTTTGAACAACACGATCGATACGATCGTAAGGGGTGAGATCCGATACTCCCAGATCGTCCCGGACTGCATGATCAAGACGATACTGGACGTATACCGATATAAATTCTGCTGCGAGTTCATCCCGGACGAGACCCGCAAGACCATCCGTATCGTGCTATTCGATGAGAACCTGAACGAGACACCCTCCTGCGACCTCACGGATTGCGTAGCTGGTAAATACACAGTCAACCATCCCTCGAGCTTCAAGCAGTTAAAGCTTACCTGTGACCGGCTCACGCCGCTGGAAGAGAAACAGGAGAGCGAGCGCCCGATGCCAACGACGGGAAGAGCCACGGGGAACGAGAACGAGGAGTTCAGTACCTTGGTAGACCTATTAAAGAAATACCCGGACGTGGAGTATAACCAGATATCGGGTGAGTTTGTCCGGAGAGGTTACAAGGGGATCACGCCGGTCACGCAACGGATCGGTCTGGTCACGATGGATTATTACGCCGGCGGGACACTGGAGACGGAGAGCAAGGAATCCCCGGACGTGCTACCGGCGATGGTCCATACACCTGCTTTTGGCAGCGGAGGAGCCGGGGCCATCCCGCATCTCGGGATTTATATAGGGACCGGAAGATCGTTGAACTCCTCCATCATCATGGATTCCGTGAATGACTCCACGTCTGAGGTGGTAGGCGAGGCGGAAGATAACGAGGAGTTGAAACCCATGCCGGCGTTCGTATTCCATGCCGGGAAACTGGACTACGGGACGATCCTCAATCATGATGCGGATGGAAACAAGCTCTGGAACTATACGCTCGCCTACCACGGCCCGGACGGGCTTTTCGAACGGTTCTGGAGGAATTACGATTCCCTGCTCCGGAACTCTCTGCTCGAGATAAAAGCGAGCATGCTTCTCAGTGACATCCAAAAGGTATCGCTCTCCGAGTACAGGAAGGTGACGATCGAGGGACAGGAGTTGCTTCCCTCCGCCATACAATATAGCCCGGGTTCCCGGGAACCCTTGGAATCCACGTTCCTTACCACGAGGCTTTACGAGCCGGTATCCACGGCCATGGCCGAGGCAGAGCGGTTCGCCTCCCATGTATCCAAATATAAATGGAAGGTCAACTACTCCCGGTCCAACGCCAGTGACAGCGTGAAAAGGAGATGGGTGTTCAAGGAGGAGCCCGTGACCATATACTACGCCCCGCCCAGCGCATACCAATACGTGCAGGGCGGGAAATACCATCAAGCCACTTATCCCGTGCAATTCTATAGCCGTGGCTCCGCATCCGGGCCGACCGATCCGGAGGACGGTACCCTGACCGTGTGGCTCGAGCCCGTGACCCGGTAACTGTCCTTTATCGGACCATCCGACAGCCATACTTTTGGGGGTAAAATAATCGCAAATGGCAACGATCATAGATAAACCAGACGCTCTGAGCCTGTCCGGGAACATGAGGAAATTTGTATTGGGGGCACAAGAGGCCGTCTCTTTCATCTTGAAGAAAGGAACGGCCACCTTGCTCGAGCAAAGCTACGAGCCCGGGCCGGACAAGATGGTCACGATCGACGTGAGAGAGGTGGTGGAAAGCCAATTGAGCTATACTTTGGACACGGCCCAAGAGATCTATTCCCAAAATACCATATTCGCAGATTTCACGGCCACGATAGACGGGACCTCCCACTCGTTCCGGGCGATCCGGTGCGGGATAGCGGATCTGGCGGACACGCCGGGAAACTGGTTGAAGTCCCACTTCCTCACGTGGCAGCCAAAGGTCAAGGAGGTGACCTATTACTCACCGGAGTGGTTGACCTACTACGCCATATCGGACTGCACGGTGAAGGCCAAGGCCACGTTCCCGGACAAATCTTCGAGCATGACCTCCTTGAAGGGAATGACCGCCGGCGAGTGCGTGACACTCAATCTCCAATACGCAATCGTAGCCAAGCTATTCGGGAACAAGTACCCCAGCTATCTCGAGGTTTACGCCGAGGCCGGCGGAGCGAGACTGAGCGTATCGCAATTCTATAAATTCACGGATATCCATTCCGAGGACGAGCAATGGTTCCTTTTCGAGAACAGTCTGGGAGGTATGGACACCTTCCGTGCCCATGGGGTGAACCGTCTGCAGGCGGAGCATGGGCACCTGATAGCGGAACTGGGCGAGAACCTGTCCGAGTATGACGTGGAGACCGATCGTAAGTTCGTAAAGAACACGGGATTCCTCGATGATTACTCCCGCCGTTGGTTGCTGGATTTTTTTCCCAGCCGGGCCAAGTATATATACGAGGCGTCCATGATCCGGAGAATAATCGTCACCGAGAGCGACGCCACCTACACCTCCAACGATCTCCCGAGCTCCTATACGTTCACGTACCGACTCTCGGAGATCTCGAGGTACCTGAACCTTATCCGTAACGAGAAAGAGCTTCCGGATAATCTAACGGTTCCAAACCTCTCCTCGCCGGATTTTATTTTTCCCCCTCGCTTAGCTGAGCTCCCACGGCAAGAGCTTGGCGAGGGGGTATTATTCCCGGCCTTTGATCCGCATAACCCGAAAGCATCCGTTACGTCTTTTGGTGTAATACATGACACGATAAGGAACGGCATCATAAGTGAACTTGGAGAGACATGGAGGGCTATCGTCAACGGAGCAGGAGGATCGGGTGGACCGGGAGACGATTTCTATCATATAAAATTAGATGATCTGACAGAGCCGTCCGATGAGAACGCTTTCACGGCTCTTAGAGTCTTGAAGGAGATACTAAAGCCTATATCCGCACTTGATGATCGCTTTTTAAGAAAAGATATAGATGATACGGCGCATGGTAACATCACTTTCGAAAAAGACATAATCTTAAGCGGGCTGGAATCCTCCATCTACTCAGACCGTGACGCTGATAGTTTCAAGCACGAGAACGGTTTCCGTATCTTCGCCGACGGCACGGCATGGGTGAAGGACTTGAAGGTGAAGAATGACTCCATGTTCGCCGGTTCCCTTTCCTCTCCTACATTCGCCTCCGGTTTCCCGAACGGGACGGGATTCATGATAGCGCCTTACAAGGTGACGAACGCCGCCGGTGTGGAGGAGACTAAATACAAGCTGGAGATCGATTCGATCTCGGTACGCAACGAGCTTAAAGTATATACGTTCGTGGTCTCGCAACTGCTTGGCGAGAATGATAACCGCATCTTCGCCGGAATGATGGAGGTGGATCATTACGACCCGGAGACCGGCCGGATCTACTTGGATACCGACGGAGGCAGGTTGTACAACCCGTTCCGGGAAGGCGATATCCTCATGGTACAGCAGTTTCAAGGCGATCCTACCTTGCAGAACGACTACAAGATGACCAAGTCGTACGAGCTGAAGGTGGTGGAAGTGGCCGTAGGGGACCTCTCCGACGGCGAGAACCGTCTGGACTGGCTCCGTTTCACGAATTTCGTGGGAAATCTATCGGACATAGCCAAAAGGGATACCCTTTGTCGTGTGGACAATCCGGATAACTCCACCCGCAGCGGCATCATGAAGATCACCACGGTGGATGAGTTCGGCACGCCCTACATGGACGTGATCCGTGGGATGAAGACCGATCCGGAAAACTGCGTGAAGGTACGTATCGGGAACATGAACGGTCTGGTCACGCCCTATTTCGGAAGGTTGGACGGTGACGGGGCGTACGTGGAGAATCTTTACGCCCGTGGGCAGTTCATGCTCGATACGGGGGAGAACGTGAAGACCAAGTTCGAGATCGTGGAAGGCAGGCTTTCCAGCGAGATGTCTTCCGTGCGCTACGAGTTGTCGGAGAAGGATAATTGCCTCACGAACGCCTCTTTCTCCGCTGATACGGTAGGATGGGTACTCGGTAACGACGTGTCGCTATTCACGGTGAAGGAGCGTTTCATGGCCGTGAACGATTCCTTCTACGCTGAGAAGGATAAGGTTACAGGGATCGTAGAGGTATCTAGCCGCAAGGCCCTGTATATAAAGAATTCGGGAGTGAAGCAAGTAAACTCCTACTTGAGGAATAAGCCGTCCGGACAGCTTGAGCTTCCGGACGGGACGAAGGTCTGGCCTACCTACTACGTATCCTTCATGTACATGGTAAAGACCGCCGGTACGTTAACGTCCGGATTCTCCGGACAGGGCCTTTACGTAAGCAAACCGTTGGCGATTACGGATACCTTCGTTCAAGAGGAATTTTCCGGCAAATGGAACGGAACAGGTGATTTCATCTTGAATTATACGGGGGAAATATATATCTACAACGTCCAGATGTCCACGCATCCCGTGGAGGATCTACGGTTGGAGATGTCCACCCTTTTTCTGCAGACGGACGAGAAGATCGGCATGTACGCCCAAAAGATCGACACGTTGAACGGCACGGTGACGGACATGGGGGTAGAATTGGATAATACGACCAGCACGTTATCCTTGTATGTTGACAAGACTGACAGCATAAACCAGACAGTGACAAGCCTAGGCTTAAAGCTGGACGGTGTAGATGAGAGCTTGACGCTGTACGCCAAGAAGACCGACGTATCCGGGCTGAAAACCGAGATGGAGGCGGCTATCAAGGTGAACGCTGACAATATTAATCTGAAGGTATCTAAGGATAGTATCATATCGAGCATCAACCAGACGGCGGAGACGATCAAGATAAACGCTAGCCGACTCAATTTGAACGGTTTCGTGACATTTTCCATGTTTGACCTAAGCACCCAGAATACGATCAAGAACAAGGTTAGCTCAGGTGATCTAGGATCGATGGCGTGGAAAGATGGTGTCTCTTCCGATGATCTGTCTTGGGCATTAAGTCAAGAGATCGCTGGTAAGATAAATCTGGATACGTTAAACAATAGCCTTACGAATTATACCAAAAAAGGCGCTATCACAAAAGAAGATTTGGCTAAAGCCCTTCAGACGGAATTATCCGGGAAACTTACAGGTAGCGCCAGTGTGGGAGCGAACAAATTGGCGAGCGTGATAATAAACGGACAGACGCTTATAGCGGGAGGGTATATTCAAGCGGACTTGATAAACGTTAAAGACCTTGTCGTAGGCAGTACCTTGAGTATCGGTGCGTTCTCCTTGAATAGTTATAAAGGTCTTAACTGGACTGGCTCTGACTATTTCGGTAATACCTCCTTTAGGTTGACTGTAGGGGGAGGATATACATACAATACCGGAACAAGTTGTAAAACCATGGTAGGGGCTTGGAGCAATTCCGCTGATACCCATGCGTGTATATCTGGTATATGCAACACTTTTGGCGTAGCCATATATGGATCTGTAGATGGTTATGGATCGAATTTCCCTCCTACAGGATCTAAGTTTGCGGGCTACTTCTCGGGAAGCACTAAAACCACGGGTACTACCATTACCGGTACATTGGCGGCGGGGGCATTTCGTTTCGCTTATAACCTCGGCTTTGGTAATTCATATAATTATTATGAGGGCATAAGTTTCGATCCTGCTACTTATGATCTGGATAATGTCCGTATTCGTGTTAGAGGAGGAATAATCGTTGGAGTTACCGATGATAATGGTCATTTATTGCAAGGTGTTTAATTTTAATATATAAAAACATGAAAGTAGATTTCAGTAAAGTAAGTATTAACGCTACGGTAGAAGGCGATCCCGTAGTTATTGACTTGACAAAAGAGGTAGGAAACTTGGTCTATGGACGTACGGCGGATATCGCTGTCTCTGATTTCGGAAAGAAGATATACTACAGCAAGGAAGCTATCGATGTTCCGAGACCTATGGCTGAGTCCATCAAGGAGATTATCATGGGATCATCCTTTATCGCCCCCCTGAAAAATGCCATGAACGAGTTACTAACCCCTAAAACAAAGAAAAATGGAAACAACGACAATCAATAAGTCCTTGACGGAAGCCCTTTCTTCCACGGGTTTCGTGAAGATAGAGGCATCCCGTAAGGAAAGCGAGCCATTCCAGCATATAGATGCCTACATATACGATGCCGGTACCCGTATCGGCTATGCTTCCGTAGACCGGGGGAAAAGGCTCTCTTTCTTCCAAGAATCCCCGGACAGCCTTACCGGAGAGGAATGGATAAGCGCGTATACGAAGGTGCAAAACGCTTTCGACAGGATATTTAACGAGACGGTAACCCTATAAGCAATCTTGATCCCATGGCATATACTCTCGAAGAAATTAAAGAACTGGTCGAGACTTTAACCCCGATCGTAAAGAACGCTATAGAGGCGGGTTCCCTTAGCGTAGAGGATCTCCGTGTAGCGGAGAGCATGGATTTCGTAAACTCTTTGCCGGCCTTGGAGGAGAAAGGTCTTAACGTCTCTTACGTGAAGGTCCGGCTGAAAGACTTGCTCGGTAAATTGGACGGGGATTATGCCAAGGAGCTGGAGGCGATCAAGAAATTGCTGGAGAAGAAGGTGGATAACGGCTACTCGAAAGACGGTAATCTGTATCTTACCTCCGGGGGCATTGTCGTATCGGACGCTATCCCGGTAGGCTCCGGAAGCGGGGGCGGCGGCGGGGCTAGCTCGCTGGGCGAGCTTACCAACGTGGATGAGATCGTAGACCAAGATCCGGACGAGTCCCGTGTGCTGGTGCAAGAGGCCGGTAGCTCGCTCTGGACGGTGAAGAACCTCTCCGAGATCGGAGGAGGAAGTGGTGGTGGCGGCGTGACCATGAAACTCGTGAGTGTCACCGATACGCTCATCACCACGGTAGAGGGGGCCGCCGTCACCGTGGGATACAATTTCACGAGCGTCTATCAGGATGACGGTTCCGAGACCGGGCCGGGAACGGCCACTTACACCGTGAACAGCCAGAAGGTGGGCATGGTATCCATCTCGCAGGGCAATAATTATTTCGATCCGACGGAACACTTGATCACCGGCTCCAACACGGTAAGGGTAACCGTGAAGGATAGCACGGGATCGTCACGTTCCCTATCCTATACGATCGAGGTGATATCCATGTCCATATCCTCCTCCATAGACCCGGCGCTCGTCTATTCCGGGGAGATCGTGTATCGCTATACGCCCGTGGGGGCCATCAACAAGACGGTGCATTTTGTACTGGACGGGAAGGAGTTGGGAACGGTGGAGACCAGCGCCTCGAACCGGCAATTGACCTACGTGATCCCTAGGCAGGCGCATGGGGCGCACTCGCTCCAAGTCTACATGACGGCCCTTATCAACGAGGTGCTGATCCGGAGCAACACGCTTACCAACGACCTTATCTGTATCGTGGAGGGGGATAACACGCCTATCGTGGCCTCTTCTTTCGCCCAGACCGCCGCGCGGCAATACGACCGGCTCACGATCCCCTTCGTGGTCTATACGCCGGACTCCTCGCTATCGGAGGTTACGCTATCGGCGAACAACGCCACGGTATCCACGCAGAGCGTAGACCGCACCTTGCACGAGTGGAATTACCGTATTCCCCAGTCGGGAGATCTCTCCCTGAAGATATCCAGCGGGTCGGCCTCCCGGACCTTTACGCTCACCGTATCCCCCGCCGAGGTGATCGTGGAGCCGGAGAAGGCGAACCTGCAACTCTGGCTGACCTCGCAGAACCGGAGCAATAATGACAATAACCGTAACGAGTGGAAATACGGGGATATATCCGCGGATCTGACCGGCTTCAACTTCAAGACGAACGGCTGGATCTCGGAACGGGATAGCACCTCCCTCCGTGTGTCGGGTGACGCCCGTGTGCGTATCCCGCTGAAGATATTCAAGGATGATTTCCGGGCCACGGGTAAGACCATCGAGTTCGAGTTCTCCACCCGCGACGTGACCGATTACGAGGCTATCGCTATCGAGTGCGTGAACGGGGGGATCGGCCTTCAGATATCTTCCCAGAAAGCGGTGTTCTCGTCCGAGCAGACCACGATCGACACCCGGTTCAAGGAGGAGGAGAGGGTTCGCATCTCCTTCGTGGTTGAGAAACGCACGCTAAACCGTTTGATATACATCTATATCAACGGCATCATGTCCGGGGCGGCGCAATATCCGTCGGAGGATAATTTCCAGCAGAAGGTTCCGCAGGATATCGTGATCGGTAGCGAGGGCTGTACGATCGACCTGTATAACATCCGTGTCTACGATAACGACTTGAACCAATACCAGATGCTCGATAACTTCATAGGCGATCTGGACGATTACGACAAGGCGCTGGCTATCTACAACCGGAACCAAGTATATAATGATTATGGGGATATCACCTATCAAAAGGTGTTGGAGCGATTGCCTTGCTTGATCTTCGAGGGGCCGTTGCCTACTTATAAAGGCGATAAGAAAACGAACAAGGTCTATTTTACGGACTTGCAAGAACCCGGGCGATCTTTCTCTTGCGAGAACGTCCAGAATGACGTGCAAGGTACCTCCTCCCAATATTATCCGAGGAAGAACTGGAAGTTCAAGTTCAAGGCCGATATCACCTACACGGAGAGCGGAAGGACATCGCCCACATACGCATTACGGGCGGATAGTATCCCCGTGAACGCCTTTTGCGTGAAAGCGGATTTCGCCGAGTCTTCCGGTACGCACAACACGGGTATGGCCAAGGTCATCAATTCCCTATTGATAGAGATGGGGCTTACCACCCCGCCCCAAAAGACAGACAAGGAGGTCCGCACCACGGTAGACGGCTACCCGATAGCCATCTTCCACCGTGAGACGGCCAGTGATACGCTCGAGTTCGTGGGTAAGTATAATTTCAACAACGACAAGTCCACCGCCGAGACCTTTGGGTTTTCTGATGGTGATGAGAGCTGGGAATTCTCGAACAACACCTCCGATCGTTGCCTCTTCAAGTCCGCCGATTTCTCCGGGACGGACTGGATGAACGATTTCGAGTCCCGTTATCCGGACGATGACGCTATCAACGCCGAGTACGAGGCGGGCACCCGCAAGCCGGAGAAGCTCATGGCCGTTACCTCATGGGTCGTATCCACCAAGGATAACTTGGATAAATTCAAGAACGAGGTTCGGAATCATTTCAACCTTGATAACTTGATCGCCTACTACCTTATCACCGAGTTGTTCGGTATGGTGGACCAGCGGGCGAAGAACATGTTCCTTACCTATTTCCACGAGGAGGGGAAATGGATCTTTATCTTCTATGATAACGACACCTGTTTCGGCCTGAATAACGAGGGCTTGATCGCTTTCGGATACAATATAGAATATCACGACAAGATAGGTACGCTAAACGTCTGGAACGGTGAGAGTAGCGTGTTGTGGAACAACCTTGAGAAATGTTTCCCTTCCGAGATCGAGGCGATGTACAAGGATATCCGTACCCGTGGATTGCTCTCGTACGACTTGATCATGTCCGTGTTGAACGGCGAGCAATCGGACAAATGGTGCGAGGCGATCTACAACGCCGACGGCCGTTTCAAGTATATCGACCCGCTGATAGAGGAGGGCAACGGGTCTTACCTGTACGCCGCCCAAGGCTCCCGTATCGAGAACCGTAAGTGGTGGACGTATAACCGCTTCCTTTATATAGACAGTAAGTATACGGCGGGCAGTTTCCTCTCGGATTTCGCGACCTTGCGTCT
>ENA-OPSV01000781-OPSV01000781.1-human-gut-metagenome-genome-assembly--contig:-NODE-781-length-24326-cov-2.911417_pt1 | contig 24326 bp, 27 predicted proteins | sample MGYA00241460_ERZ501912 | MGnify/ENA primary metagenome ERZ501912 (study PRJEB25962, sample SAMEA2042402) | human gut metagenome | biome: human gut; feature: human-associated habitat; material: faeces...
AAAAGAGATTTCAAAATAGCATCCTTGAGAAATCTCTTTTTATGCATTTAAATTAAATCTATCAAAAAACGCATATGGTAACAAAACTGATGCAGTTGGATAAGTAACTGTAATTGTGTTTTATTCTAGCAAAAAATCATATGATAACAAAACGTACGTTTGGTTATCCTGTTATTCAACAAGGTCTTATTCTAGCAAAAAATCATATGGTAACAAAACTGAATTTGACAGCTGTATTGTTGCTATCATGTCTTATTCTAGCAAAAAATCATATGGTAACAAAACCATAATTTAATTTCCTCCTGATTTTTTTATGTCTTATTCTAGCAAAAAATCATATGGTAACAAAATTTATGAGGTTTAAAGATATATTGTTTATCAGTCTTATTCTAGCAAAAAATCATATGGTAACAAAACTAAAGGGCATAATGATATTCATATGAGTAAGTCTTATTCTAGCAAAAAATCATATGGTAACAAAACGGACAAGCATTAGATTGGGAGTGAATAAAAGTCTTATTCTAGCAAAAAATCATATGGTAACAAAACTAACAAAGTATCCGTGTTTATCGTGTGCAAGTCTTATTCTAGCAAAAAATCATATGGTAACAAAACCCATAACCTACCTTCTTTCACAGCTTTATCGTCTTATTCTAGCAAAAAATCATATGGTAACAAAACTTCTCCATGCGTAACAGCATTTATCAATAAGTCTTATTCTAGCAAAAAATCATATGGTAACAAAACACAGTTATTCGGGTCTTTAATGCTCGGATGGTCTTATTCTAGCAAAAAATCATATGGTAACAAAACAAAAAAACATCATTTCTAGCCAATGTAGGCGTCTTATTCTAGCAAAAAATCATATGGTAACAAAACTTATTATACTAAAATTATTATACCTAAAGGGTCTTATTCTAGCAAAAAATCATATGGTAACAAAACTGCACAACTCAAAGAGCTATTGATGGTGTTGTCTTATTCTAGCAAAAAATCATATGGTAACAAAACACATATGTAAAGTGTTTTAGGTAAAGTTTTGTCTTATTCTAGCAAAAAATCATATGGTAACAAAACTCGTCATTGATAATCTAAAATATGAAACTGGTCTTATTCTAGCAAAAAATCATATGGTAACAAAACACGTTCATTTTCTAAACGCATGTTTTCTTTGTCTTATTCTAGCAAAAAATCATATGGTAACAAAACTAATTTGTGTAGAGAATGTATTATTACCTGGTCTTATTCTAGCAAAAAATCATATGGTAACAAAACCTCAAATACATGTTACCATATATTTAAAAATAATAAAATATTGAATATTTTATAGAGTTATAGATATATCAAGTTTAGCTTTTATATTATTTATTATCATTTCTTTGGCCTCCTGTAGTGTGCATACACCTTTATTTAAATAGATGTTATATATTTGTTCATCATTATTTAAATCTACTATTAAATCATCAAATATATAAGTATCTTTTATATTTAAAACACTGTTTGTTTTATAAAACATAACAACAATAAAGCAATTTTTCATATTTATGAGATAGTCATTTATTTCTTTTGATAGATATGGTAATTCTATAAGACAAATTATTTTAGTTGTTTGATGTTTAGATATATAATCTATCATTTTAAGTTGAAATAGAATAATTTCATCATATGATAGATCATATTCATTTGCTTGATCTTCTTCTTTTAAAAATATTGGTAACAATATTTTTAAGAATTGTTTAGGTGTATATGTTATAAATTTTGGATATATTAATTCATTATCTAATTCATTTGTAAAAGATTCTAATAGAAGATTTATTGTATTGATTGTGTCTATATTATCATCTTGTGCGATAAGTATTTCTAAATATCTAGCAATTAGGGAATGTGCTGTTAACTTTAAATCATTTGTAATCGAATAATGATGGTTTATTTGATAGAAATTTATCTCTTTTACTTTAATTTCTTTATCATTTAATAAAGCTTGTGCTTGTCCACTGTTATTTATCGAATATTCACTTTCTTTAGATAATAAAAATACTTCTTTTAAAATATTTACAAAATTATATTTTTCTTCAAAATTATTTCCAACACAATATTTTATATTATTTATTTGTAAGTCATATCTTTTATTTCCTTTTTTTACTGTTAATAGATTCATAACTTTATAAAAGAATCCGCATTTACTGTTTTTTCTTGATTAGAAACCCCTCCAACAATAATTTCTATTTTAGAATATTGCTTTTCTGTAACCAACAATAATCTAATTTGTCCTTCTTTAGGAACATTCTTTTTTAATATATTTACATGTTTAACAGCAGCTTCTCTATTTGGAAAAATCTTACAATAAACAGAAAACTGCATCATCATATATCCATTCTTTATAAGATATTTTCTAAAATGTGTATATATTTTTACTTCTTTTTTTGTTTTCATGGGGAGGTCAAAAAATAATACCAATCTCATAAATTCATAAATCATATAAAATTGGTTTAGGAAATAAATAGACATCTTTACTTGTTTCTAATTCTTTTAAAATACTTTCTAAATAAACATAAATAGCATTATTAACCGTTTGTTTTCTTCCATCGATTTCTATTTTCTTAGCAGTAAGTTGTATTAACGCTTCTCTATGTTCTTGTTTAAATAAAATATCCTCCATCATATTATTATAAACATAATGATCTACAATTGGTCTGAATACTTCTATTACATCATCACTTAAATTAAACATATTTTGTTTACCTCGATGAAAAATACCTAAATTAGGTAAATAACCTTTAGCTACAATAATAGAAGATATTAATGATCTAAAGATACTATATCCATAATTTAATCCAGCATTGATTACATCTTCATCAAATCGTATAAAATCATCACCAAATAATTCTCTAAAATACATTTTTGCAGCTAGACCTTCTCTATTTGTAACATCATCAATTTGAACCTCATTTTCAAATTGATATAGTTTATTTATTACATCTTGACTTTTATTATTTACTTTTAATATCTCTGCTTGATTATGTATTTTAGCCCTTACTATTTTTTGATGCATGATTTGTTTTCTATTATTATCCCATTCTATTTGTTTATTAATATTTCCACTTTGCGAAAAATGACCATTCATTGGAAGTATGTAACTTTTAGGAATATGATCTATTCCACATACAACTGTACATACATTATTTTCTGTTAATTTATTAATTAAGGGTATACTTAAACTTGATTTATAATTATCTATAACTAATATTTGAATGTCTGAAATTGGTAGTAGAATATCATTATCATTGTAAATAACTTTAATATTATCTAAATATAATTTCAAACATTCACATTTTTCAATATATATGATCCTATGACTCATTTTTATAAAAGAAAAAGGCTCCGAAGAGCCGAGTCCGGGATAAACCCTTGTTTTGTTAGGTCATATAAATTTTTGCTAGAATACAACCACCTATATTATAGACTAATCGAACTCTAATTTCAATCTATTATCTTTAACTTCATATATATTTCCTAAAACATCTGTAGCAAATTTTTGGATATGTAACATTGATCCAGCTGATGGCCTTAATTGTTTTTTACAAATTGTATTAATTGGCTTTACTTCAAATATATTTGCTTTATCATCATTCGTCGCTGTAAACTTTAAAATTTCATAATGTTTACCATTATGATATTGTGTTTGACCACCATTAATTGAAGCATCATAAACAAACTTTTTACCCTCAGGTTTGATAAGTCCAATCAGTTCATCTCGATGCATTGAACATACAAATTTCCAACCATCTTGAATTCCTTTTTTAGTTTTTTCTTCATGATACCAATTTTCATCTATGACAAATTTATGAATTGTTTCTTTATAGAAAACATCTTTATATCTAATTGTAACAAATTTATATTTTCCTTCAGGAGATACATAAAAGTCTGTTCGATATGGGCTTATTTGTTTTAAAATTACCTTTTTATTATTTGTATTATAATTACTTGTAATTGCTAAATGATTCCCTAGTTTTTCAGAGTAAAATTTCATTGATGTAATTGCTGGTCCATTATTTTTCTTAGAATATTTAGTAATAGCTCCATTTTCATTATAATATGATGTTAAAGGACTTTCTTCTTTTAAAGAATACTTACCTTTTTTGTCAATTACATAATATTCTTTTGAATCTTTATAATCATTAAAATGATTTAATACCACTTCTTTTATTTTTTCAAAAGTTTGAGGATCTTTATGTTTCATAATATACTTATCAGTATCATCATTAATAATATTATTAACAAGTTCAATTGCTTTCTTTTCTTTAGGATCATAGATATTTTTTATTTTTTCAACTAGCATATCTTGTCCTTCAATATTTCTTGTACTATAAATTGTTTCATCTGCAATTTGTCTATTAGGTTTAGTATCTATTTTATGTGACACTTTGATAAGTGGATAATGCATTTGTTCTTGTGTAATGTAGCCTAAATTATATTGATTTGATTCTTGATAAATATTTTTTAAATCAGAGATAAATGAAATATATCTTTGATCAATAAATTGTTTATCAGGTAAAACATCAAATACTTCTCCTGTTTCTTCATCATATAAATCACTATAGTTATAGTGCATCAAATATGAATTGACGATATTCATTTTCTTTAAAGAAGCAACAATTAATGCATCAATAGCATGATGGAAATAATCTTGTTCTCTATCTTTTTGTAAATTTATTCGTTTTCTAAAAATATTCGTTGATTGTCCTCTAATAGTATGAACTTTCGTATCTATTTCATTATCTTTAAAATAATGTTGTAAAGTATTTAATACTGTACGACACGCATAACTTGTATCTACCAAGTTACGATTGATAAATTTTCTTGCTACATCTTCTTTTGTAATATCTTGTTCAGTAAGTAAATTATTTCTTTTTTTGCCATTAAAATTTTTATTACTACTTACAAATAATTTATATTTTTCTAAATTACCACCCGTAAATTTTCCCTTTAAATAAGCCATCATTGGTGTTAGATTACCTTTTTGTTGGTTTTCTAAACGAGAAGCTAATACTTTATTAGTAAGAGAATCATCCAATGAAACAGATATTGGAATAATATGATCGATTTCATAAGCTTTATCATCAAAAATCAATGTATGTAAATCAATATCTTGTTGCGTATAGGCTGTCTTACAATCTTGTTGTAAATAAAGACGAATTTTCGTTTTTGTTTTTCCATTAACTCTTTCTGGATCAATACCTGAATTTTTAATAATTCCATCAACTCGATCATTTTCGCTTTTAAATCTTTTTTGACTATCATTTATTCGCTTTACTTGTTCCTTTGAATTTTTATCTCTTGTCATTTCAATAACAATACTATCAAATTCCCCATATTTTTTTCTTAATGCATTAATGACTTTAAATGTTTCTCGATGTGCTCTTTTAGCAACTGGAGATAGAATAGCTTCTTCATCAGGTTCAATATTTTTCTTACCCTTTAATGATTTTCTATTTTTATCAAACATTTCTATTTCATGAAGAACTTGTATTTGATTCATTTCTGTTGTAAGCATTTCTTTATTGATTATATGCATTGCTTTAAAAGATAATGAATGATAAGCAGAAACACCTTTAATTGAAGCTAATTCTTCAATTAACTCATTATCAAATTCAGGATATAATTCTTTAATATCTTTTTTTCTTTCATCAATACCTTTTGATTTTGTACATATGTCAATAACTTGATCAACAATCAATTTATCTTCTAGTAATTCTTGTTGGTTATATTTTTTAAAGACTTTTAAAACTTTACTATAACCCTTAAATTCTGTAATTAATGGTTTATCATTTTTATCAATTCTAAATCCTGTAACTTCATCTTCTTGAGCATCTAATAATTTAAGTAATTGTTTAACTGTAATATTTCCTTTTTCATTAACAACTGCGATAACCTTTTTCTTTTCTTCAACTGTTATTTTTTCACCTTTAATCGTTAGATTATTTAAATCATTCAATAAATTAAATAACTCAGCTGTATAGGATTGTTTTGGTGCTCTAAATTCATTTGGATAAACACTGCATCTTCCCCGCATTTCATCAATTAAATTAACATGTTTTAAAACACCATCTACCAGACGATAACTTCCATAAGGAGTAGGTGATTTTTCACTACCTGGACCTTGATCATAACGTCTTCTTCTTGAAACTATTTCAATAATTTGATTACATAATTCTTCATTTAAATCTTGATGTTTTAATATTTCTTTGAGTTCTTTTACATAATCCTCTGTTTTGAAATTATTTTCTGCGCCTCTTATTCTATGATTATTGTTTAATCTATCTAATTGAACTTCACAAACATATTTTCCATTGCTTAATTCTTTTGCATTTTTTGAAAGCGTTGCTTTTGTTCCTTCATCATCTTGACTTTCATCAGCAAGTGCTTCTAAAGTTGTTCCTCTTGATTTTGTTATATGCATAATTGCTGTACATAGTTCTTCAGGCAATAACTTTTCTTTTAATCCTTTAACCCTTACCTCATAAGGATTATAATTTCGATAATCTTCAAAATATAATTCATTTTCCTTTAAAAGATTTTTCATATCATTTAAACGATTAGATTTTCTTCTTTTTAAACGTCTTGAACCCCTTTTAGTTCTTCGCGTTTCATTTTCTGCAGCAGTTCCTTCTTTGAAAAGCCTTACACCATAATCCACAAATAAATTATTATCAATATCTATTACACCATACCCTACAGAAGTAATTCCTATATCTAATCCTAATACATATCTGCTCATAATTCTTCCTCCTAACTACTATTAGTTTAATTATACACTTTTATTTTTCTATTCGATACAAACAATGGATATATTTTCACATTTTCTAGCACTATTTATAAGGTAACAAAACAGTTGTGTTATTTTGAATGATTCTTTTATTTAAGATTCTCTTTTATCCTTGATTGATTTCACCAAACATACAATTAATACAATATTCAATACAATTTCTATTACATTTAAAATTCTTTTTTATATATAACCTTTTCTTTTTGTTCATCTATAGTATATACTTTGTAAATCACCAATACCGGCTTATATAAGCCGGTATTATACTTTTTTGTACAAAAAATAAGAAACCTTTTTAAAAGATTTCTTATTTCAATAAATTATCTAATACTTTAATCATTTCTTCTATTTTTTGATCACAATCTTCACTATTGACTGCATCATGTACACAATGTGTCATATGAGCTTTTAAGACTTCTTTGTTGACTCTTTTTAAAATAGCTTCACTTGCCATGATTTGATGTGAAATATCAATACAATAACGATCTTCTTCCACCATTTTTAAGATTCCATCAATTTGTCCTCTTGCTGTTTTTAAAAGTCTTGTGACCTGTTTTTTATCGGCCATCATACTTATTCAATTCCTTTATAAGTATATCCAGCTTCTTCAATGGCTTGTTTTAGTGTTGCTTCGTCGGCTTCACCTTCTACAAAAGCACAGTTTTTTTCTAGATCAACTGTTGCTTGAATACCATCAATAGCATTTAATGCTTTTTCTACATGTGCTTTACAATGTTCGCACATCATTCCTTCTACTAATACTTTTTTCATTTTCTTTTCTTCCTTTTTCCTATTTTCTCGTATTTGAATAATTTGATGTTTTGGTTTAAAGAATCTTAATCTAAGTGCATTTGATACAACAAAGACAGAACTTAATGACATTGCTGCTGCTCCATACATTGGATCTAACAACCAGCCAAAGATTGAATAGAATGCTCCTGCAGCAACAGGAATACCAATGACATTATAGAAGAATGCCCAGAATAAGTTTTCTTTAATATTTTTAATCGTTGCTTTTGATAGTTCATAAGCCACAACAACATCTTGTAAATCATTTTTCATTAAGACGATATCGGCAGATTCAATCGCAATATCAATTCCTGAAGTCATTGCAATACCAACATCACTTCTAACAAGAGCGGGTGCATCATTGATTCCATCACCCACCATGATAACACGATGTCCTTTTTCTTGTAAATCTCTTACATGTTTTTCTTTATCTTGTGGTAAGACTTCACCAATGGCTTCAATCCCTAATTCATCAGCAATCGCATTGGCTGTCAATTGATTGTCTCCTGTCAACATATAGATATTCATGTTCATATCTTTTAAACAATCAATAGCATGTTTACTTGTTTGTTTTAAGACATCACTTACAACAATTAAACCAATCAGTTTACCAGCATAACTATAAAATAATGGTGTCTTCCCTTTCGACGATAATTCTTTATATAAATCATCAATCGAAGATAAATCAACATCATATTCTTCCATCAATCTTTTATTTCCCGATAAAAGAACTTCTCCATTGAAAGAACCAACAAGACCTAATCCTTGTTTCATTTCAAAATGATCTAAAGTATTAATTGATAAACCTTGATCACTTACATAAGTATAAATTGCTTTAGCTAAAGGATGCTTAGAATATTGTTCAATTGAACCCGCATATTTCAATAAATCATTTTCACTTACACTCATTGGATAAACTTCTGTAACTTGAGGTTTACCTTCAGTAAGTGTTCCCGTCTTATCTAAAACAATCGTATCACATTTAGAAAGTTCTTCTAAATGTTGTGCTGATTTAACTAAGATACCTAAGTTAGCCCCTTTCCCTGTTCCAACCATGATGGCTGTAGGAGTGGCAAGCCCTAAAGCACATGGACAAGAAATAACAAGGACTGAAATTGCACAATTTAAAGCAAAATGGAAATCTTTATTTCCAAGTGTAAGCCATAATATAAAAGTAATTAAAGCAATCGTAATCACTGCTGGTACAAAGATCCCACTGATCTTATCGGCAAGTTTCGCAATTGGTGCTTTAGAAGCCCCTGCTTCTTCTACTAAACGAATGATTTTAGAAAGCGTTGTATCTTTTGAAGTATGCGATACTTCTACTTGCATATAACCATCTAAGTTATTGGTTGAACCAATAACTTGATCTCCAACTGTTTTATCAACTGGTAAGCTTTCTCCAGTAATCATCGCTTCATTGATTGAACCATGTCCTTGAATGATTTTTCCATCCAAAGGAATATTGTTACCTGGTTTAACAATCACAACGTCACCCATTTGAACATCTTCAATGGCCACTTCAACTTCTTTGCCATCTTTTAACACGATAGCTGTTGAAGGCATCAGCTTCATCAATTTTTCAATCGCTTCTGAAGTCTTTTGTTTAGAACGTGATTCTAAATATTTACCTAAAGAAATTAATGTTAAAATCATTCCTGCCGATTCAAAGTAAAGTTGCATCATATAATGATGGGTCATATCCATATCCATTCTTCCTAGATAATAAGCCATCATAAACGTTGCATATAAACTATAAATAAAAGCAGCTGAAGAACCTAAGGCAATCAAAGAATCCATATTTGGACTACGATTGAATAAAGTTTTAAAGCCTCGAATATAATATCCTCTATTAATAAACATAATAGGAACAACTAAACATAATTGAACTAAAACAAAGATCATCATATTTTCATGACCTAAGAGAATACTTGGTAAAGGCCAATTCATCATATGTCCCATACTGATATAAAATAAAGGAATCAAGAAAATAAATGATAAAATCAAATTCTTCTTTTTATGTTCATTTTCATCTTCTTGAACATTTGAAACCTGTTTTTCACCAATATTTTGAGCTTTATAACCCGCTTTATCAACCGCTTCAAAAATCTGATTTTCATTTATTTTATTTTCATTAAATTCAACAGTCATTGAGTTCTGTAATAAATTGACATTAACATCATCAACACCATCCAACCCTCTTACTGCTTTATCTACATGAGCTGAACAAGCACTACATGTCATGCCAATGACATCATATTTCTTTTTCATCACTACACCTCCCACCCCTATAGGGTATCTATATCGTACTTGAATATTAGAAAATAAGCAAGAAATATGCTTACAAAATTTCTTGCTTTTCTAAGATTAGTTTTCCCTCTTTTATTTGATAAATACGATTTCCCCATTCTTTTCTTTCATCACTTTCTTCAATCAATTCATTCATACTTACCCCAAACAAACAACTTAATGCATATAAATGATGAATTGAAGGATATGTACTTCCTTTAAACCAACGATAAATTGGTTGTGGACATTCTAAACATAAATAATTTTGGATATCTTTGACTTTATATCCTATTTTCTTAATGTATTTTTTTAAATTCAGTCCTAGTTTTAAAGGGTCTATTAATTTTTTATCCATTTTTATCACCAACATTATTGTAAAACAAAAAAAGAAAGCTGTCATTGAACTTGTAGTTCACTAGTCTTCCCTTTTTTCAGACATTCTAAACTTAAATCACCTTTTCTTTGTAACCTTAAAAAATGATTGATTTAATCTCAAAGATAACATTTTATCATTCATTTCTTTTGCCAACTTGTAGATAAAACTTATCATAAAAGCAAAGAATAAAACTATTATTGAAAAAATACTGGTAAAAAAAAGATACCAAAAATCGGTATCTTAATCATATTCTGGCATAAGGCTTTCATCAACAACATAGGCTATTCTATTATAAAGAATTTTTAATAGATCTTCTTTAGCAACATTTTCTAAAAGCTCTTTCCCAAGTTCAGATTTAACCAAATGAGTTAGACAGTCATATTGGAAAGCATATTTAAATGGGGCATAGTCATTTCTAAACATATAAATTGAATACTTATCACTGGCAAAAGGAATATCACTATCAACATGTACACCGTATGTACCGTATTTTTCTAATGGAAAATCATTTTTTCTATATCTATAATGTATTGTATCTTCTGTACCATAGATTTTAGAAAAAGCATAGAACTCCCTAAATTTATATATCTTATAGATATCCCCCTCTTTTTCAAAATAAGAGTCTGAATCTAAACCAATGGTCATTGTAAATGGAAAATCAAAGACTTTTCCACTTTTATGTGAGTTAAATGAAACACTTCCTATAATATCTAAAGAACCTTGGTTAAAAGTTTCTTCATCATATATTTCATTAAATCTTAATTCTATTCCAAGATCAAAATCAACATCCCCACAATTATTATATTTATTGATATCCTCTAATAATTTGTTATGAAAAACATTATTAAAAAGTTCATTGTAAGAATAAGCACTTTTTAAATCAATATTAGCTATTTCATTAGCACTGTTTTTAAGCATGCTTATTTCTTTTTCATCTGTCATTTTTCTATAACAGATAAACTTATCAAAAACAGCTTCCTTTAAATTATTTTCAAATTTATTAAATTGATAAACAAGCTTTCCCAAAAAATTGTCTTGTATATAGATTTCATCTTGATTCAAACCTTCAAAATATTCTTTTAGGCCAGGAATATACCAATTAGCATCTTCATTCTTTACAAAATCAAAAAATTCATCAAATGTAACATGTTCCATATAAGAGTCCCCCTTAAAAATATATACTCAAATTTTAGCACAGAAATAAGGAAAGGGTAAAGAAAAAGACGATTTTAAATTTCCATCATCTCTTTGTAAAATTCTATAAATTCATTTTCAACTATTTCAAAAGCTACAAAACTTAAATCAACTTTTCTTTGCAACTTTAAATAATCTTGATTGATTTCATCATTTAATAATTCTTTTAATTCCAAAGATAACATTTCATCATCAATTTCAAAAACTAATTTAGTTTCATCTTTTGTTAAATCTCTTTGAATAAAATGCTTCCAAATAACATTTTGTAAAACATCTTCCACTTCTAAATAATAAGTAAGTTCTTTTTTTATCGGTCTTGTAACATCACTTAAATAAACTTCACTTCCATCATGCAACAAACATCCTAAAATAACTTCTTTACTATATCCTCTTGTCTTTGCTTCTTTAGCACAAGCAAGACTATGTTGAGCTACGGAATAAAAATGTTGAACATGCCCATTTCCTCGACATATTAAAGAAAGCGCATGAGCAATATCTTTAATATCTAATAAACTTTCATCTACATTTAATGGATCAAAATATTTTTTTGTATACGTTGTAATAAAACTCATAAAAACTCCTTTATAACTTAATAGATGTCGTGCTTAGGGCACACACCATAATTAACAAACAACAAATTGTCATATTCATTCCAAATGAAAATGATAAAAAATAAGCTATTATTGAATAAAATAAATACAATAAACATGTTATAAAAAAACGTATAAAATGTTTATAAGCATACTTTTTTCTTGACATACTTGTTGCCTCAATTGCTTCTTGATAAGAAACTCCTGAATACCAATAAATACATTCATTTTTATAAATCATTCCTGTAAGCAAGGTTATCATCATAAGCATATAATTACCTAAAATCAAGCTAAATAGTTTAAGATTTTTCAAATCAACAATCATCATCAATACCATGCCAACACAAAATAAAATCATCCAAACAATGTACCCCTTATAGCTTTTTTTCATTTTAAACCTATTTCCTTTCAATATCCCCACATAAACGCTTACAAACTAAATCTTTACAACGTTTTTTATGAGCTTCATGCAATGGGTGATTTTGAAAATCCTTTAAAGCTTCTTGATTTTCAAATTCACTATAAAAAACAAGATCATAACCTGATGATAAGTTTTCTTCCATTTCCACACATAATAAACCTTCTATATCTTTTAATGTTTCAACAGATTCTTTTAGCTTTATTAACGTTTCTTTTTCTTGATGCTTTTCTTTAACTTCGTCTGTATAATTCCAAAATAAAATATGTCTAATCATTTTTCACCCCTACTTTCATAATTTCATTAACAACTTCCTCTACTGTTTTATAAGAAACATCTATTTTATAAGTATCTAATTTTTGATACATTTCCATTCTTTCGATACTTCTTTTTAAAACATCGCTCTTTCTAATTCCTTGATCAATATCTTTTTGAATACGTTTTTCTAAAGCTTCTTTTTGACAAACTAAAGAAATCGCTATTACTTTTACGTCATTTAAATCAAGACGTGAAAGTATATCATCAATTATACTTTGTTCATGCATTACCCAACAAAAAATAATATTTTCAAAAGTATTACATTTTATATCATTGTTCAATAAAGTACAGATATTGTTTAAAACAAGCTTCTTTGTTTCTTTATTTACAACAAAAGGATGCATATCCCAACACCAATCACCATCTAAAAATACACTTTTATCTAATTTTGTTTTTAAAACTTGGCATGTGGTAGTTTTGCCAACACCCATTGTTCCACCTATTAAATATAATTTTTTCATACAAATACCTCAAATTTAATTCTACATTAAATATTTTAACATATATTAAAACAGAATTGATTTATTTATGATTATCAATTATTATTTTTATATAAAAGGGAGTAGTTAGCATCTTCGATGTTCTAATAATCGTCATCACGCTTATAGCCGGTTATTATGAGTAAATAACGAGACTTTTATCAATCAATTTTTTTGATGCGATAAAAGTCTTTTTTGTTGACTTTTTTCGCAAGAAAGAGGAAAACATGGAATATATTTTATTAATGATTGGTTTTATTTTTCTAATTAAAGGTGCTGATTTATTTGTTGAGGGAAGCTGTAATCTGGCAAGATTTCTAAAAGTACCCAGTGTAATCATTGGTTTAACGATTGTAGCGATGGGAACGAGCGCACCAGAAGCATCGGTAAGTATACGTGCTGCATTTACAGGAAATAACGAAATAGCTTTAAGCAATATTATTGGTTCTAATATTTTTAATGGTTTAATTGTTGTTGGTATCTGTGCTTTTTTAGCTTCATTTAAAACAGATAAAACGATTTTAAAAAAGGATCTTCCTTTTAATATCATCGTTACTTTCATTTTACTTATCATGTTATTTGATGGAAAACTTTCAAGATTAGAAGGAATATTTCTTATTTTATTAATGATTATCTATCTTGGAAGAATGATTTATGAAGCGATTTGTCACCAACAAAATGAAGATAACACAAAAACACGTTCTCTATTAACGAGTATTCTATTTATTGTTTTAGGATTAGCTTTCGTTATTTTGGGTGGACAACAAGTCGTTGATCAAGCTTGTATTATTGCTAGAAATTTAGGTGTAAGCAAAAATTTCATTGGACTTACGATTGTTGCTATTGGTACTTCTCTTCCTGAACTTGTAACTTCTATTGTTGCTACAAAAAAGGGAGAAAGTGGTTTAGCTTTAGGTAACGCTATTGGCTCTAATATCTTTAATATCTTATTTATTTTAGGATGTTCTGCTACACTTTCACCACTTACTGTTATAAATGAATCTATTATTGATTGTATTATCTTACTAGTAAGTAGCATTCTACTTTATCTATTTGCAAAAACAAATAAATCAATGAACAGAAAAGAAGGTCTTCTTTGTATTTTACTCTATATCATTTATACAGCTTATTTATTCATTAGATAAATCAAAGAGAGCATTCCAAATAGGAATACTCTCTCCTTTTTAACTCGCTCTTTTCCAAATTATATAACTTGATTTGGTGGCGTACACCGCTTTTTTTGGTGGATTACCACACAACTTATAAGATTCAATACAATACTTTTTAAAAATTTGAACTATTTTATAGGTATTATTACTTTTTGTTGTTTCATTTTTAATTTTGTGTTGTCTTTTTTCTGTATTTGCATATAATAATAATGTAAATGGCACTTGGTGCGGAAGAAAACTCATGATTATTCATGAGTTTTTTCTTTACATAATTCTTTAATCATATTTAAATATTTTTTCCTATCAGATACTTTTCGTAGTTCATGGGTCTTAGGATTATAAAATCTAATTAATATTTCTAAACTATTACTATGCATTACACAATTACGAATAGAAACCAAACAAAAAATTTTATTAATAAAATCTGGTATCTTTTGTACATTGAAATTCATATTAAATCGCTTTAAATCTTCAAAAATTACATCTTGTTGTTTTTTATCAAGACACGTGAAAACAGTTAACATATTTCCTAAACTCATTCTATCAAAGAAACAATAAATATCTGCATAATTAAAAATTTGTTCTTTTAGTTTTTCTAAATGTGCATTCATATGTTTTATTCTTTGTTCATTATATCTATTTTCTAAAATTGCAGCTCTTATTTTTAAGCCATCAAAAAACATCCTCAATTGATTAGAATCTGTTAATTGATTCAAAGTTAAAATATGATAAGCTGTTATTGACTTGAAATGAATTTCAAAATCTAGTATGTTTTCAATAATCATCGGATATAATTTTCTTTCATTCATAAACAAATCATAATATTCACTAAATTCAACATTTCTTTCGTAAATATGTTCTCCATTTACTTTAATCACTTCTTTTTTTTTCATTTGTTTTTGCAAAGTTATGTTTATACGGTGTTATTAAATTTATATAGTTATATTCTAATAATTTCTCACCCGCTATTTTTTAGACATTATATTAAATTGAACATGCTTTTTATTTTCTAAATACTCAATTTGATTTGAAATTTTTTTCGCTAATTTATATTTTTGAACACGATTTTCATTCATATTATTTCCCCTTTTATTAAAATATATTATATCGAATCATATACTTTCTTCCAAGTAAACCTGCAATATTCAATAAAAATAATACTCTATAAATTTATTGTCTTTTTAACTCTCATCAATTAAGATTAAATTATACGAGGAGGTCATTCTATGATTTATTTAAGTAGCTTTAAATTAAGTAACAAAAAACTTAAAAACCCTAATATTTATCCTTATAGTGTCTTTAAAGATAAATACATTGAACCCTTTTCTTTTGCACCTATTACTATTTTCTATGGAAATAATGGTTGTGGAAAATCTACTCTTTTAAATATTATTGCTGGAAAACTAAAGATAAAAGGAAAAGAAAGCCCTGCAAGCAATAATTATGGTTCAGAAAATTATTGTCAAAGATTTGAAAATGAATGTGCCTATAGTTTGGGAAGTAATGAATACGGTGTTCCTTTTTATCATCTTCCTGAAAATAGTCGTTATATCAAAAGTGAAGATATTCTCTATGAAATTAAAAAAATACAACAAAAAGCAATTTTAGAACATGGATTAACTTATGATTATATGCAAGATGGTTTATCTTTAGAAAAAGCTCAAAGTATTTTGGATCATAAAAAAGAACAAAGAATAGAAAATATTATTTTTTCTCAAGAAAAGTATTCCAATGGAGAAACCTCTTTACAGTTTTTTCAAGAATACCTCATACCTGAAGCGCTTTATTTATTAGATGAACCTGAAGTTTCTTTATCCCCTGCCAACCAGGTTGCATTAGCCCATGAAATTAATAAACTCGCACATTATTTAGGATGTCAATTTGTTATTGCTACTCATTCTCCTTTTATGTTAGGAACTTTAGATGCTAAAATATATAATCTTGATGCTAAAGAATGCCAAGTCACGCCTTGGTATCAATTAGAAAACGTACGTTATTTTTATGACTTTTTCAAAAAACATGAAAAAGAGTTCACTCAATGAGCTCTTTTTTTCTTTACCTTATTGACAAATCATTAAATGTATTATACTGTATTAGTGTACTAGTGACACTAATACAGTTAGGAGGACTCTATGTTTATAATAGATATTCAAAATAAAGTTCCTATTTTTGAACAACTCAAAAAACAAATTTTAGAATTTATCTCTATCGGCATTTTACTTCCTAATGATAAATTACCTTCGGTAAGATCTCTTGCAACAGATATTGGCGTTAATCCTAATACTGTTTCTAAGGCTTATCAAGAATTAGAGAACCAAGGTTATATTTATTCCATTAAAGGAAAAGGATGTTTTATTGCGGATAATCAAACTGATCAATTGATTAAAGACGATAAATTAGATGATTTTAAAGGATGTGTCAATGAAATGAAAAAGCATCAAATTACCAAAGACAAATTATTAGAAATTATTGAAAAAGTATATAAGGAGGAAACTGTATGATTGAAATTAAAGATGTGATGAAATCTTTTGAAAATAAAAATGTTTTAAATCATTTAAATGTCACAATTTCCTCAGGAAGTATTTTTGGTTTGATTGGTCCTAATGGAGCTGGTAAATCAACCTTACTTTATTTATTAAATGGGATTTCTAAATGTGATGAAGGAAGTATTTTATTTGATGGAAAAGAAGTGTATGAAAATCCTGATGTAAAAAAAGATATTTTATTCATTAGTGATGATCCTTACTATTTCCACTTTGCTACTATTGATGAAATGAAAGATTTCTATCTTACTTTTTATCCACAATTCAATTTAGAAACCTATCAACATTATGTTGATTTATTCCGTTTACCACAAAATAAACCTTTAAAAGATTATTCAAAAGGAATGAAAAGACAAGCAATGTTTGCTTTAGCACTTGCAATTGCACCAAAATATTTACTATTAGATGAAGCTTTTGATGGATTAGACCCTGTTATGCGTTTAGCCTTTAAAAAAGCTATAAATCAAATGATTGATGAAAATATGACAGTCATTATTTCATCTCATAATTTAAGAGAGCTTGAAGATATTTGTGATAGTTTTGGTATTTTAGAAAATGGATGTATGACAACATCTGGTGATCTCTATGATATTAAAGATCATGTTCATAAAATACAAATTGCTTTTAAAGAAGAATTAAACAAAGAAGAATTTAGTCATTTAGATGTTCTATCTTTCCATAAACAATCTCGTGTGATTAATATGGTTGTTAAAGGAGACATCAATGAAATTAAAGATTATTTAAGAATGTTCAATCCAATTATGTTAGAAGTTTTACCTGTAAATTTAGAAGAAATATTTATATATGAAATGGAAAGAAAGGGGTATGGTGTCTATGATTAATAAAGATTATTTTAAATATTTAATAAAACAAAATAAGAAATATCTTATTCTTATTTATGTAATTGGAATCATTATTCCTTTTCTACTAATCAATAAATTTGATTATGCACCTTTAAACGATGAAAATATAACGCGTTTTGCACAAATAATTCCTTTAGCTTATGGATTTATGTTATCTTTTATTGTCCCTATTTATCTGTTTTCTTTTTTACAAAAAAAGAAAAGTAATATACTTTACTTTTCCTTACCAATAAAAAAAGAATCACTTTATTTAACAACAAGTTTATTTTCTTACTTTGCAACTATTCTACCTGTTGTTATTTACCAAATTATAAGCCAACTTATTAGTAACTATATGATTTCTTTTCCATTGGATAAATTTATTCTAGCAATAATTATCACCATCGTCCATATGTTTGCGATGAATACAATCATTACATTTGTAACACTTTCATCTCAAAATATGACTGATAGTTTAATTTGTTCGATTGCTTATATGATCATACCCTTTGTTGTTTTTCTTGCTCTTAATATTTGTGCAACCAAGGTAGCCCAAACATTTATGATGGGATATGGAAACTATTCACAATCATTAAAATTATTACTTAATTATATAAGTATTGTTTATAGTGGGGTTTTCCAAGGAAACTATTTATTATCGCCATTTGTTTCTAATACACCTATTATCTATTGGTTTATTTTAAGTATTATCTTTTCATTGATTAATTATCATTTATTTTTAAAACGCACACTCGAAAAAAGTGAAACATACACAAAATCTATCTTTATGTATCCATTGATTATTATTTTAAGTACATTATCAATGATGTTATTTGTGTATGATCTAGGGGATTTAAAAATGACAACACTCATGTTTTCTGTTATTTTCATCATTTATTTAATTATGTATTATTTTTCAAAAAGAAAAGTTTATTTCAGTTGGAAAATTCCATCTCTCTTTATTCTATTGATTATTGGTTGCATTGGTTTTTCTAATATTTATTCTAATACCAAAGGTCTTAATACAATTTATGAATTACCAAAAAACAAGGATATCCAAGAAATCTATTTTTCTACTGATCGTTATATTTTCGACGAAGATAAGCCATCAACTGTCGATAATCAAGAAATAGAGAATTTAACAACGAAAAATATTACAATTCAAAATAAAAAAAATTTCATGAAAAGTATGTACGAAATTATGAACAAAAATTTAATTACTAAATCCGCTGATTATCATGGTTATGAAAACTATTATGAATTAACGATTAGTTTTACAACTAAAAACACCATCAATCCAAACAGAAATTATATTATTAAGGATGAAAATATGGCAGCTGTACTCGATATTTTTTCTAAATATGACATCATTAAAAACAAATAGGTTGGGTATTACCTCAACCTATTTCTATAGAAGGAGTCTTTATGAAAAAAACTACACATATATTATTTACTATTTACATATTTTTAGTCATTTGGATCATACTTTTTAAATTATCTGTTTCTATTGATCAATTACCACATTTTAGAAGCATTAATTTAATTCCCTTCTATTATCCAAATAAGACAACTTATCAAATAAGAGAAGTTCTTGATAATCTGATTATTTTTATTCCTTTTGGGCTCTATTTAAAAACATTAAATATTAATAGTGATCGAACAATATTTCTTGGTTTTCTATTAAGCATTTCATTAGAATTATCTCAATATATCTTTTGTCTTGGAGCAAGTGATATTACAGATTTAATTACGAATACAACAGGAGTACTTGTCGGTGTTGGTCTTTATTATCTTTTAAAAAAGATTTTTAAAGAGAAGACCAATAAAATTATTTTAGCATTAGCAGCTATTGTAACGATTTTATTTGTTTCTTTGATCGTTATTATTCTTATAAACAATTAACGCACATAAATCACAAGTTATTCACAATTGTGCATAATAAAAAATGAGGTCTCCCTCATTTTTTTATTCTGTTGGATGACGATCACCTAATAAATAATCATCTACATGTTCAAAGATATATTGAATAGATAATGGTTTTCTTCCTGTAAGTGAACTAAAATCACTAACAGGAACATCTAAATAGCCTTGTGTGACAGTTGTTCCAAAAGTAACCATTCCTTCTGATGTTGCTTTAATTGGACTTTTTGAAAAATCTCCATCCGTATTTCTAGGAACACCAATTGAATCAAAATAAGCATAAAGTTCATCATCTGTAAGTCTTGTATAAGTGATATGATTTCCTGTTGCTTTGTTTCCAATAGCTAAGAAATCTTCATAAGATAGTGGTTCTAAACCATTAATATTTAAAACAGCTCGATGTAATAAATGATTATTTAAAGCACAAGCTGCTGCATAAGCGCAATCCTTACGTGAAATAAACCACACACGTCCATCTCCCATATTTTTAGAAATTGTTGTTTCTTTTGCTTCAACTGCTCTTAAGTAGTCACTTGTAAATGCTTCAACAAAAAGAGAATTTCTTAAAAAGATATAATCAAGCGATGTATTTTGAATAATTGCTTCTGTATAAGAATGATCTACATTTTCAATGCTTGGGTTAAATGGATGTGCTGCTGATAAAACAGATGTATAAATAATTTGTTGAACATTTGCTTTCACACATGCATCTACTGCATTTTTATGAGCTTGTCTTCTTTTTTCACCTACAAAAGGCATTGAAATCAATAAAACCTTATCCGCATTTTCAAAAACTTTAACAAGTCCTTCAGGATCATTAAAATTAGCTATAGCTGTTTGAATTCCTTGTTCCTTATATTCTTTTAAACTTTCTTCTTTAGGTGCTGTAAATACTAAATCTTCTTTGTTCATCAATTCTAAAGCGTATTTAGCCACTAATGAACCAAAATTTCCATCAACACCATTAATAACAATTTTACTCATCGTTCATACCTCCACATGTGAAAATTATATCATGAATATTTTTATAAAATAGACCTTAAAAATTAATAAAGACTATAAGTTTTTCTTATAGTCTAAAATAATCTTCTACATATTTCATAAATTGTTGTATCGCCTTTTTTTCATTATCTCGATGATAGCCTACTGCATAATCTGCATGATGATGACTTTCTTTTAATGGAATAGCTACAACTTGATCATTTTCATTAATTACTTCCGTTGCTGTAAGACCAATACCTTCCCCTAAAGAAATAGCCATCATATATTCATTTAAATCATCTACTTCTTTTTTTATGTAAGGAATCATCCCATCTAAACGAAAAGATTCCATATAATCATGATAATATTCTTCTCCTTGTTTTTTAGATAAAATAATGAGTGGTTCATTTTTAATATCTTCTATCGTTAAATATTCTTTATGACTTAAAGGATGTTCTAATGAAGTGACAACACAAATATGACTATGATGTATTGTTTGATAAATTAAATCGGGATATTTTTTAAAGTTATTGGTTAATCCAAAGCCTAAGTCTATTTCCCTTTCATTTAATTTTTCCATACATGTTAATAAATTAAACGCTTTAATATCAATAGAAACATCATGATTTTCTTTAAAACTTCTTACAATAAAAGGAATATGTTGTTTTTCAAAAGGTCCTGTTATCCCTATCGTTAATACATCCTTTTGTAAGTTTTCCTTAATATCTTCATATTCATTATTATAATCATCTATTAATCTTTTAGCCAAATCATAATAACGCTTTCCTTCTTTTGTAAGAGTTGGACAATAAGTTTTTCGATTAAACAAAGAAAATCCTAAATCTTTTTCTAATTTTGTAATTTGTTGAGAAATTGCTGATTGTGAAAGATAGTATTTCTTAGCAGCTTTAGAAAAGCTCCCTTCTTCTACTACAGCCATAAAATAATAAATCACTTGTTTAAACATCTACATCACCCTATTTATCATATCATCTTATGCACATTTTTTCATAAATTGTGCGTAAAAAAGTGAATAACTTGAGTTATTCACCTTATTCACATATTTATTCACTTTTGTACAAATAAAAAACACATCTAAGATGTGAATCAAATAACCTGGCAGGGGTAGTAGGAGTCGAACCCACATCAACGGTTTTGGAGACCGGTATTCTACCATTGAACTATACCCCTATTGGGTTTGCCTAATTAATATACCATAATAAAAATAAATATGCAATAGGTATTTTCACTATAATTGTAAAAAAAATAAACATATGATAATTTTGAGGAGGTTAAATATGAAAAATGACTTAGAATTAACTATTTCTTCTATCAAAATACAATCATTTAAAGATATTTATAAAATGAACATTGCTTTTGATAAAGGAACTATTTTTAAACAACTTGATAAACCTTGGGTGATGTGTCGTGGATGATACATTATTACAAATAAGTAAATTGGATTTTTGTATCCAAGATGTTACTTTGTTTTTAGATACCCACCCTGATGATCAAGAAGCTAAAAAATATTATAAAGAAGGGATGAAGCATCTTTTAAAGATGAAAGAAACTTATTTAAAAAATGGCGGTGCTCTTACAAATAGAGACGGAAAGAATATTGAAAACTATATTAATGAACCATTTCCTTGGATGAAAGGAGGATCAACATGTGGTTGTATGAAAAGCGCTTGCAATATCCCGTTAATGTAAGAAAACCTGATGCTAAAACTGCTAAAATCGTTATTTCACAGCTTGGTGGACCTAATGGTGAATTAGGAGCAGCACTTCGTTATCTAAACCAACGCTATACGATGCCTTATCCAAGAATTCAAGCCTTATTGACAGACATTGGAACAGAAGAACTTGCTCATGTTGAAATTATTAGTACCCTTTTCTATCAACTTACCAATGGTCTAACACCTCAAGAAATTAAAGAAGGTGGATTAGATGCCTATTTTACTGATCATACATTAGGTGTCTATCCAACAAATAGTGCGGGTATTCCTTTTAGTGCCGATACTTTCCAATCTGTGGGAGATCCTATTTCTGATTTAACAGAAGACATGGCTGCTGAACAAAAAGCTAGAACCACTTATGATAACATTCTTGCTTTAAGTAAAAATGAAGACGTCAATAAAGTCATTCGTTTTTTAAGAGAAAGAGAAATCGTGCATTATCAACGTTTTGCTGAAGGACTTGAATATGTCAAGAGTCAATTAAATAAGAAGAACTACTACGCTTATAATCCCTCATTTACTTCATCAAAACGTGAACAAACATGTGAATAAGGTGAATAACTCAAGTTATTCACCTTTTATGCACTTATTCACACTTTCCCCACAAATATTCACTTAAATCTGTGACTAAAAACATTTGTATTTCTTGAGCCATTTCCTTATTTATCTTAGAAATTCTCCCTTTATTTTCTACATAAACATCGATATATCTTTTTTTAGCCGGAATTTGTTTACAAAAAAATTCTTTATTTTTTCCTTTATAAACACAATTTAATTGTCGAAAATCATCCCATAACTGTTTAATTTCTTTATCTTTTATTAATAAATCAATAAAACTCTTTTCTTGAAGATAAAAATCATCTTCTTTAACTACACCTCTATCAACTGCTTTTTTAATAACATAAGATAAATATTGCATCGCATAACGATCTTCATCACAAATATAAACATGTGAACACTTTAACATCATTCTTGTAAAAAGAACAGCTTTGTCTTCATGTTTAAAAATAAGTTCATCTTTCTTGTCATTTACTTTGAGATCCTTATAAATCATTTGTATCATCTCTAAATCACAAAATCCATAACTATACATATTTCCTAATGTATATTCCAAACGATCTGCAGAAAGTTTAGGAGATTCATTATCAGCCAACGGATATAAATGATAGTTACAAACATCTTCTATCGTTAAATGATACTTATGCAACAAAGAAACTAATAAGGTATCTTGTTCAATTACCTTTTTCGTATCTAATTCTGTTGATTCTTGTTTTAAATGATCTTGGTGATAGAAATCTATCGTATGTGCAAAGACAGGAGTTGCTATATCATGAAGCAAACCTGCAACTGTCTGTCTAAGATCATGTGTAAAATGATAAACAATTAATGCAACCCCTATACTATGTTGATAACGAGAATATGGTACGATGTTTGAAAAGAAGTCAAAAGCAGTATATTCCACTCCACAATTCATCCCAATATCTTTAAGTCTTTGCATTGATGGAACATGTATAAGACTATTTATAAATTCTAAATGCTCTTTTTCATAAATTTTCCATAAATTATTCAATTTTTTCAACTCCTTAAAATTATAAATTACATTCATTTTATCACACTTTTTTAAAGTATATTAAAAAAGAGTAAAATTTATTTTAATGTTTTTTTAAAATAAAGCTTGATTAAAACGAAAATATATGTATAATTATAAGGGCAGTAACGGGAAGTAGCACAGCTTGGTAGTGCACCTGGTTTGGGACCAGGGGGTCGCAGGTTCAAATCCTGTCTTCCCGACCATTTATAAAAATTGGGGCCATAGCTCAGCTGGGAGAGCACCTGCCTTGCACGCAGGGGGTCAG
>ENA-OPSV01000790-OPSV01000790.1-human-gut-metagenome-genome-assembly--contig:-NODE-790-length-24173-cov-2.946803_pt1 | contig 24173 bp, 17 predicted proteins | sample MGYA00241460_ERZ501912 | MGnify/ENA primary metagenome ERZ501912 (study PRJEB25962, sample SAMEA2042402) | human gut metagenome | biome: human gut; feature: human-associated habitat; material: faeces...
ACTGCGATTGCTGCACTCATCACATATCCGATCCAGCCAATCTTCGTCATTCCACACACAAACGGTAATGCCATTCCAGCCTCTACACCGCCCATGATGCCAGTCACAAATATAACAAAAAACTCAGCAAAAATTACCGTAAGTATCGCAACGATCAGAGCGATAACCGCACAAATAGCAAGTACTATCACTGACTTTGTTTCAAGCAGCGTAACAAATGTGCCGAAGGATCCGAAAAATGTCATAATAAAGATTCCAAATTTGCGAAGTGCCGCACACATAACGCATAATATTACCGCACACACTGCAACCGCCACAAGCATTTTTGTCATATCAAAGCCGGCAATCACTCCTACCGTTGCTCCAATAACTGCTCCCACAGCCAGTCCTACAAGTGCCGATAACACCCTTACAATTTTCAGTCCAAACAAAGCTATGATTACTCCTACCACAACTGTTGCGATCAAAGCCCCCATAATTTCCGGCGTCTTTCCTGCAACAAAGATACTCGTGGGTCCGTCTGCCGATTTCAAAACTGATGTTACGTTCTCCATATCCATACTCCTTTCTCTTATACCCCTCATTATACATAATCACCGCTGCCGGTTTTGTATTCTCAAAAGTATAAAAGGCCGTGTTTCCGAAGATTCACAGCCTCTGGTTCCATATCTGCCTTTAGAATGCTACTGCTCCCGTTGATGTTCCGTTAATTACATAATAAACAGCTGACTCTTCTGGCTTTATGTATAAATCCATTGTCTTGATATCTCCGATTTTGTTTCCAGAAGATGTCCATGCTTTTTTTACTCTTGCAATGATTTCTTTTTCTTCCACCTGTTTTCCATAGTATTCAACAAAAGCACTTACTTTAATCTCTTTCTTTGCTGTAGATTTCTTAGCTGTTGTTTTCTTTGTCGTTGTCTTCTTAGCTGTCGTCTTTTTAGCAGGTGCTTTTTCTTCTGCTTTTTTGGCAGTTATTTTTTTCTCTGCTGTTTTCTTGTCTGCTGCCTTAGGCTCGGTTTTCTTCTCTTCTGCTTTCTTCTCAGCCTTTTTTTCTTCCGGCTTAGCTTTTTCTTCTTTTACAATTGAGTTTACTGGCTCTGCCTTTGGAGCTGCGACTTTCTTCTCAGTCTCCTTCTCTATCTTCTTCGGCTCTGCTGCTGCCACTACCTTCACTGTCTCTGCTTTCTTTACTGTCTCTGCTTTTTCTGATGTCTTAGTTTCTGGTGCAGTTACTTTAGCAGTTACATCTTTTGTGGTTGCTGTTGTTACTTTTTTTGTAGCCATTTTATTTCCTCCTAAATCTCTCTAAGCCCTATTACCTAGTTGTCAATATTATAACACATTCTTCCCAAAATGCAATTCCACGCCATATTACATGCACATTACACACCAAACATCTCTAAAATCAGCCCTGCTGCCACAGCAATTCCATATAATACTGCAATAATCTTTACGTTTTCTTTCTTATCCGGATTTACCTTAAACAAAACGACCAGACCAATTCCGGCCCCTGTACACAATCCCGCAATAACCGATGCAAATGAAATTGCTCCACTTAAATATAGCTGTGTCAGAATCACAGATGCCGCACAGTTAGGGATCAATCCGATCAATGCTGCGATCACCGGCTGGAATACTGTATCCCCCAGCATCATAGCAGAAATCCTGTCAATTCCCAGTACTTCAATACACAGATTTAAAATAAATGTAAATGCAAATAAATATAAGAATATCTTTCCGGTATGACGAAGTGCCGGCTTTACAATTCCGGATGAATGATTGTGACATCCACAATCATGACAGAGTTCTCCTTCATGATGTGGAACTGCAATTTCCTTTTTAAAGAAAATATCCACCAGATATCCTGCAACGATCGCAATGATCACTTTCGCCAGAAGCAATATACCAATCTTGCCGGCATGCTCCGGATTTCCCATAATAATAAGAATTGCTTCGTCCGATGTTGCCAGAAATACAGCAATCAATGTTCCGATCGTAATAATCCCTCCAGAATATAGATTGGCTGCCATAACTGAAAATCCACACTGTGGAACACATCCTACTACTGCTCCTACTACCGGTCCGGCCTTATCTACTTTTATCATAAGCTTTTTTGTAAAATCACTGGAATAGTGTTCCAGTGCCTCTATCAGCAGAAAGGCCAGAAACAGAAACGGGAGCATCTTAATACAGTCAAGCGCCGCATCAGTAAATACATCAATCAGCATTTCCATAATTTCTATCTCTCCTTTGTCTATTTTTTCATAACATTTTTATTCTAGTTTGTATGTCCGTATTTTTCAAGCAAAACATGCCATTCGGCATTACATATTTTTTCTCAGTTATTCTGTAATTTTCAGTCTTTTTTCTGTATAACACATTATATATAGACTATTTTCACAGAAGGGACGTGATCATATGAGTACTTTTGAACGAATCCGGTCCGGTCTTCCGGGTCTTGACTCTATGCTTGATTCCATCCGTATGGGCGACAATGTCGTCTGGCAGGTATCCAGCATGGATGACTATATGCACTTTGTAACTCCACTCTGTAACCAGCTTCATGAAGAAGGAAAGGAACTTTTATACATGCATTTTTCCGGACACCCTGCTCTTCTTCATACATTGCAGCAGGCTTACCAATATCCTGTCGACATCGAATTCACCATCAATGGAACTGATACCGGTGAATTTGTATTTAACCTGTTACAGTGCAGACCGCTTCAGGTCGGCACAAGAAGAGATGCCGTAACCGTTCCTTCGCTCCCGGAAGATAAAACAGTGTTCTCCGTTACCGGTTCTTCCATGGGCGGGTCCCGGGCAGAAGATATTGACTATGTAGTCTTCGTCGACTCCAGGGCTTATTATGAATTCCCGTATAAACGAAAACCAGATATCGCCCATATTATCGGAGACATCAATCATCATTTCCGCAAAAGCAATCAAAACCTGCTTTTGTTCGTACCTGGACGTATCGGAACTTCCTCACCGGAACTTGGGGTTCCTGTAAGCTTTGCCGCGATCAATCACTTCTGTGCAATCTGCGAAATGTCGGACAGTGAAGTTGGATACATGCCGGAGCTTTCTTACGGAAGCCATATGTTCCAGGATCTGGTAGAGGCAGAGATTTTTTACACCGCGTTATTTGACACTCCAAAGACACGGATTTTTAATCGTACTGTTTTTCACGATATGCCTAACATTCTCACGGAAATACTGCCGGATTGTAAAGAGTATGAAGACATTGTAAAAGTATGCCATACGGAAGGCATGCATTTGAAGTTATACTCAGATATTCAGAACAGTGAAACCGTACTGGGATTCGAATCATAATCAAATACATCACAACACACAAGAAATGAGCAGCGTACACTGCTCATTTCTGTTTTATACATTATTAGATTATATTCATTGTCAGTTATCTTTTATAGATTCCCTCCAGTATATCTACGGTCCCTTCAATTCCAAGAAGGCTTGCATTCAACAATATCTCATGAGAACTGATACTTCCCCATTCCTGCCCCGTATGGGTTTCGTAATAGTATTTCCGTTCTCTGTCCATTCGTTTAATGCGGTCGAGAGCCTTCTTCTCAGACACATCGTATCTTTCTGCAATACGTTTGATACGGTCAGCCCTGTCAGCACAGATAAATACATTGATACAGTTCGGATTATCCTTCAAGATATAGTCCGCACATCTTCCAACGATTACACATGGTCCGCGTTCTGCAAGCTTTTTGATAATTTCCGTCTGTAATTCATACATCTGTTCAGATAACGGCTGTACATATTCTTCCGAATTAATATAGGAAGAATATCCCATCGGTGTGATCAGATAACTGGATACAAAACTGTTAAGAGAAGTCTCATCAATTGCCTTTGCCGTCTCTTCTCTGATATCCATCTTCTCTGCTGCCATTCTGACAAGATTGTTATCATATAACGGAATATCCAGTCTTGTTGCAAGAAGGTTGCCGATCTCATGGCCGCCGCTTCCAAACTGTCTGCCTATTGTTATGATCTTATGTGTCGTCATAGGTATCCCTCCTTCGGATGAAAGTATCACGATTTCTTTGTCCCTATTATACCTGTTTCCGTCAGAAAATACCATACATTTCATTCAATTATTCTGTCAATTTTTATACTGCCTGTCGCCTTTCCTCTACCAGAAATCCTTTTTCCCTCAGCTCCTGCTCAATCAGATCCAGCGTCTCTTCGCTGTCGGCACTGACCTTATGATAATGATAGTTGGATGTGATGTTCTTAAGCGGACTGGACTTGCCACTTCGGATATCTTCCATAAATGCTCCGACCTTTCTCCGGGAACTTAAGGCCAGTTCCGCCTCCATCTTTCCATAGACTCTGTGATGGATCATGACATTGTCTACACATCCTCCCAGGTCAACGATCGTATTCAGCTCTTCTTCCAGCTGTTCATCTGTGTGCTGTACTTTAAATATCCGACACACCGTCTTTGGCTGGTTCAATATATAGCCGCGGTTTGTAGATATGATCTCATATCCTGCTGCACGGATCAGTGCGATATCCTGCACGATCACCTGACGGCTGACACTATAAAGGGAAGCAAGCTTTGTTCCGGATACCGGAGCTTTGCTTTCCTGAATCTGTCTGATTATCTGTTCTCTTCTTTCAGATCCATGCATTTCCTGTTGCCACCTCCCATGTTATTTTCCCAAATGATCTATTTATCCATGTATTTTTCTCCACACACGGTAATCACATCTATTATACCGCATGAAGGTGCTTTAAGGAAATATCTAAAATCGGTGCGGAATGTGTCAGTGCTCCGCTGGAAATATAATCTACGCCGAGAGAAGTCAGTCTGCTGATATTCTCTTTCGTTACATTACCGGAACACTCGGTCTCGGCACGTCCGTCAATGATGCGGATTGCTTCCTGCATCTCTTCCGTGGACATATTATCGAGCATGATAATGTCTGCCCCTGCTTCTACCGCTTCTTTCACCATATCCAGATTTTCAACTTCTACCTCGATCTTACGTACAAATGGTGCATATTCTTTTGCCATCTGAACAGCTTTTGTCACGCTTCCTGCTGCACCGATGTGATTGTCTTTCAGCAACACTCCATCAGACAGATTATAACGGTGATTGTATCCGCCACCCACTCTGACTGCATATTTTTCAAAAATTCTCATATTCGGAGTCGTCTTTCTGGTATCCAGAAGTTTTGTCTTACTTCCCTCCAGAAGCGATGCTACGGAATGTGTATAACTTGCGATTCCACTCATTCTCTGCAGATAATTCAGCGCAACTCTTTCTCCGGAAAGGAGTACACGGATATCTCCGGTTACTTTCCCCATTAACTGTCCATTCTTTACTTCATCGCCATCTTTGCAGAAAAATTCTACTTTTGTATCTTTATCTAATAATTCGAAGACTCTCTGAAATATCTGAAGTCCTGCGATCACACCATCCTGTTTACAGATCAGATCTACTTCTCCGGTTACAGCTTCGTGCATGACCGCATTGGTGGTCACGTCCTCACTTGAAATATCTTCTCTTAATGCTTCCATGATCAGGTGGTCTACCTGTAAAGTCATTGTTATGTTATTCATATTATGCTTGTCTCCTTTATCATTCTTCCTGTTCGTCTGTTTCTGTCCTTTTCCTGTTTATTTTTCTATTCATTTTTTGACAGATAGCAATTTTTATCTATGCATCCGTATACTGCATTTATTATAACATCTTATACCGCTTTACGTTCAGATATTTTTTCCTGTGTTTCTTCTTTTGTAATCTTTGTTGCTGCGCGCTTTGCAAATACCAGACTTTCCAGAAGTGAGTTACTTGCCAGACGGTTAGCACCATGTACACCATTACAGCTTGTCTCCCCGACTGCATACAGGTGTTCCATAGAAGTCCTGCTGTCTGAATCTACCCAGATTCCACCCATAAAATAATGCTGTGCCGGTACAACCGGGATGCATTCTTTCGTTACGTCATATCCTTCTTCCAGACAACGTTCATAGATATTTGGGAAATGCTTTAAAATCGTTTCTTTTGGTATATGTTCCATAGAAAGCCATACATGATCAGTTCCTTCTTTTTCCATCTCTTCTCTGATTGCTTTTGTCACAACATCTCTTGGAAGCAATTCGTCTACAAAACGTTCTTTGTTCTTATTATAAAGGACCGCTCCTTCACCACGTACCGATTCTGAGATCAGGAAACGTCTTCCCGGTTTCTTGGAATATAAAGTTGTCGGATGAATCTGTACATAGTCCAGATGTTCCAGACGGATTCCATGCTTCTTTGCAATCTCAATCGCATCCCCTGTCAGATGTGGAAAATTCGTGGAATGCTGATAGGTTCCGCCGATACCGCCACTTGCAAGGATCGTATTTTCTGCATAAATTTCATACGTTCCCTTTTCATTCTTTGCCTTGATTCCTACACATTTATCATCTTCGATGATCACATCTGTCATCTCTGTATATTCATACATTTTCACATTTTCAAGCTTCTTTACCTGTGCCAACAGCTTGCTGGTGATTTCTTTTCCTGTCACATCTTCATGAAACAGGATTCTCGGTCTGGAGTGCGCTCCCTCTCTTGTATAGGCAAATTCTCCGTCCTTCTTTTCAAACTCTACGCCATACTTTACCAGATCATTGATGATATCTCTGGAATTACGGATCATGATATCTACAGATTCTTTCCGGTTCTCATAATGACCGGCTTTCATCGTGTCTTCAAAATAACTGTCGTAGTCGCTTTCGTCTCTTAATACACAGATTCCCCCCTGTGCAAGGAACGAATCACTGCTTTCCAGATCTGACTTGGTAATTAATATAATATCCTGTTCTCTTGGTAAATTCAACGCGCTGAAAAGTCCTGCGACTCCGCTTCCTACGATTACTGTATCTGCATTCAGTTTCATAATACAACATCCTCTTTTCTATACTGCTTTCCGTTTACGGCCAGTTCCTCCACTTATATAATTCTGACCGCTTAAACTTTCCACATTATACCACTGTTATTTACATGTGACAAGACAGTTGTTGTATTTAATCTTTACACGTAATTTTCTATTTAATGCATCATGACGGCTGTCACCAATCGAACCTTTGTATGTAACCAGAAGGTTAAAATGAAAGATATGCTTAATCAGCAGATACAACACAATCGTAAATGCAAACAAATACCCAAACGTACCCCCCCGACATTCCCATATCTCTGCCTTCATATCGGTCGTGCAGATAATGCTTGAGCTGATCAGAAGCAGCTATCACCTAGAGTCCTATTACCACATGTCTTTCCAGCATCGTAAGCCCCTGCGGCATGCTGGTTTTATTCTCCTTCATGACTTCCATCAAATCCATCTTCACTTCCATAACGTCAATCTCTCCCATATCATAGCCGTCTGAAAGAATTTTTTCTTTGTCATCAATTGCAGGTCCTTCGATGTATTCCATGACCAGCGCATGCATGGTCGTATATTCCTGAATTTGTAAACAAAAAAGATTATTGTGCCGGAATTTCATTTCTGTATCACAATAATCTTTTTTATTTATACCTATTTATACAAATTCTCCCCATCAGATTTGATAACACCCTGATACCAGTAAAAGCTATCTTTTTTATAGCGGTTTAATGTACCGCCTTCTTCCTCTTCACGGTCTACATATACGAAACCATAACGTTTCTGATAACCATTTAACCAGCTTAAAAGATCTGTGAATGACCATGTACAGTATGCCAGAACTTCACAGCCTTCTTCAATTGCTTTTCCCAGTTCTTTCAAATGTTCTTCCAGATAATGGATTCTATATTCATCATGAATCTGATCATCTTCTGTCTTTTTATCAAATGCTCCCAATCCATTTTCAGAAATCACAATTGGCAGACCATAACGGCTTGTAATTTCACGGCAGCAAAAGCGAAGCCCCATCGGATCTATCGTCCAATCCCAATCTGTTGTCATAAGATATGGATTTACTGGATTCTTATATATTCCCTGCATTCCCAGTTCTTGGGCAGATCCCTTTACACCTGTTGTATTCATCGTACCATACGGCGTAACTCCATCCATTGGATTATACTCACACACACAACTCTGATAATAATTTACACCCATGAATGTAATCTCTCCGGCAGCTTTTTTCAATATCTCCATATCTTCATCTAAAATTTCCGGAGCATAACCTTTTTTCTTCAGATAAGCCATCGCAGCTTTTGGATAACGTCCATATGCATATATATCCATCCACCAGAAATTTTTCAATTCATCATAATCACGTTTTGCCATTGCATTTACCGGTTTACAGTCCAACGCATAGGATGGTACATACGCAAAGCTTGCACCAATCTCTCCTTTTCCACCCATTTCACGATAAGCAAGTACAGCCCTGGCATGTGCCATAAAAGCATAATGATTAACCTGATAAAAAGTCTTCTGGTCATCAAATTTTCCAGGCGGATGCTGTGCTGTCAACCAACCAAGAGAAGTAAATATATTCTGTTCGTTTAATGTAATCCAGTATTTCACTTTATCGCCAAAGTTTTCGAAGAGAGTCTTTGCATAAGTCACATAATCCTGAATGATCTCCGGGCTTTCCCATCCGCCATACAGATCCACCAGTGCCTGCGGAAGATCCCAGTGGAAAATTGTCACCATCGGCTCAATTCCATATTTCAAGCATTCATCAATAATATCCTGATAAAATGCAAGTCCTTTTTCATTGACCGTACCTCTTCCTTCCGGATAAATACGGGCCCAGGAGATAGAAAACCGGTATGTTTTTAATCCCATCTCTGCCATTAATGCAATATCCTCTTTATAGTGGTGATAATGATCTACCGCTACATCACCGGTCGTTGCTTTATATGTTTTCCCTGGGATACGTACAAATGTATCCCAGTTTGTCACACCTTTTCCATCTTCTTTCCATCCACCTTCAATCTGATAAGCCGCTGAAGCGCTTCCCCATAGAAAGTCTTTTGGAAATCTTGTCACTTTCATTTCTTCCATATCCATATTCCTTTCCTTTACTGAACTTTGATAAGGTTACTTTCTTTTGTTACTTCTCCTGTTGCTGTTTTTTCAACTATTGCATACTGATCTGTGTTTGAAACGATCACCGGTGTTGTTACATCATATCCAGCCTCTTTTATTTTTTCAATATCAAATTCGATCAACACATCACCCTTTTTCACAACATCTCCTGCTGCTTTCTTCGGTGAGAAATATTTTCCTTCCAGATTTACGGTATCGATTCCGATGTGTACCAGAAGTTCTACCCCATTCTCTCCTACAAGACCTACTGCATGTCCCGTTTCAAACATCACATCTACTTTTCCATCAAATGGTGCATAGATCACTCCTTTTTCCGGAACGATTGCCGCACCTTTTCCAAGAATTTCCTGTGCAAATGTTGCATCTGCAACTTCTGACAGTGAAATTGCTTTTCCTTCTGCCGGACTTGCAATATCAATCGCATTCTCCATTACTTTTACTTCTTCTTTGCTTTCTGTTTCCAGCATGTCTAATTCATCATCATTTTCATCTACTACATCTTCAAATCCAATGATCATTGTCGCAATGAATGCAACCACTATTGTAAGGAGAATCGTAAGTGCTGCAAATAACAGACTCTGCGGTTTCCCTTTTTCTACATACTGAACGATTGTTACGATCGCAGGTGTCGCAATACCAAAACATTTCATCTGGAAAAATCCACCAAATAATCCACCTGCAGCAGCACCGATACATGCTCCTAACATCGGACGTTTCAAACGTAATGTTACACCATACAGAGCTGGCTCTGTAATTCCTGCAAATAATGCCGAAAATGCAGAAGATCCGGCAATCTGTTTAAAATCTTTGTTCTTACTCTTTACTGCTACTGCAAGCGATGCAGCACCCTGTGCCATGTTAGAGCAAAGTTCTCCGATACAGATAAAGTTTTCAAATCCTGTGGAAGCAATCATTCCCAGTTTGATTGGTGTAAATGCATGATGCATACCTGCCATAACAACGAAAGGATATACACCCGCCACAAGACCGATCGCAATAAATCCAAGTTTATCATGAATTGTATAAACAACTGTTGATAATACGTTACCACAGATTGCACCTAAAGGTCCAAGAATAATCAATGCAATAGGTGCTTCGATCAGCACTACCAACATCGGTTTTAAGAAGTTCTTGGTTACTACCGGCGTAATCTTATCTACCAGACGCTCGACATATTTCAGCGACCATACTGCCAGAATAATTGGAATAACAGAATAAGCATAAGATGCATATGTTACCGGAATAAATTTAAGAAATTTTACAGTTTCTTTTGCATCATTTGCACTATTCATGAATGAAATAAAATTTGGATGCAACATAATCAACGCTATACTTGCCGCATAATACATATTCGTTCCAAATTTTTTAGATGCAGATATCGCAATCAATACCGGCATAAAGAAAAATGCGCCGTCACCCATAACACTTAACAGATTATAAGTATCACCTTTTGTACTCAGAACACCGATCATTGGAAGTAATGTAAGAAGTACTTTGATCATTGCAGCTCCGATGATTGCCGGAATAACCGGTGCCATGATACCGGAGATTGTATCCATCAGCATAGAAAATACATTCTGTTTTTCCTTATTCTGTGGTGCTTTTTTCGGTACTTCGTTTGAAAAATTCCCAAGCTTATTAAGCTCTGCATAGACATTTGCCACATCATTACCGATGATAATCTGATACTGACCGGCTTTTTTCATGATTCCCATAACGCCTTTGGTCTTTTTCACTGCTTCATCGTCTACAATTGATTCATCTTTTAATGTAAAACGCAGTCTCGTCATACAATGTACCAGGCTGATTACATTTTCCTTTCCCCCGACTCTTTGGAGGATTTTTTTTGCTATACTTTCGTAATCCATTTTCATTTACCTCAATTTTCTTTTTTATTTTTTCATATATATAACAAAGACCCGACTTAAAAGAGCATACGCTTCCCGGGACCGCTGCTTTCTTTTAAGTCAGGTCTTGCTTAACTGAATAATAACAAACCTGCAATCTATTCTGATTGTTCATCTAATATTCTTTTAATGTGTATTAATAAATATAATCTTTCATCTATTGTCAATTTGTAGGAATACTGTTTTTCAATATATTCCACAATTTTTCTGACTCCTGAATAAGCATATTCATTCTCTTCTATCAATACTTTGTATATTTCCTGCATGCTGTCTTGATAAATGGTATTATCAAATACTCTGGTCGCAAAAAATTTCAAATGAGTTAGAAACCGTTCATACGATATCGATTTCTCGTTAAATTCTATCTTAAAATGGATTCTGACAATCTGAAGAACTGCATTAATCAATTTCGTAATCTTATTAACATCTACATTACTTCCGCTGCCAAGTTCGGCCGAAACGATGTGCATCGCTATAAATGCAGCTTCGTCTTCCCCTAGATTCTCATCATTTTGTTCCTGTATCCATTGTACTGCCCTTAATCCGATTTCATATTCTTTTGGATAAAATTTACGGATCTCAAGTTTCATCATATTTTTTAATGCTATATTCTCACGATATCTGTCAACTGCGGAATTGATATGATCTGTAAGTGTCACATACAGGGAATCCCTGACTTTCAATCCTTCCTCCCTCGCTGTCTTTACGATACGGCTTACAATCTCCAAATATTCTTCTGATATTTCTTTTACTACTTCCTGCAGTCTCCTGCTGTCATCGACACTCTCCAGATAATAAGTTTTATCCGCCAGTGCTTCATCCAGATTTTCACCCTTCTTTTTCTTGAACCCGATTCCTGCTCCTGTTATGATCAGTTCTCTTCCCTCCTGATCACTACTGACAACTGCATTCGTATTCAGAACTCTGACTATTTTCACAGCCATTCTCACCTCTAATTCAATCTTAACAACCATTGATACAATATGATAAAAAAAGACTGCTCATAATACAAAATCTCTTGATCTCTTGCACTATAAACAGTCTTGCTTACCATTACGTAATAACAAACTTGTTATTATATTACCAATAATACCTGTCTTTGTCTATATTCTTTTTATTTTTCGTCATAACTAATAAATTTACCATTTTCTTTTTGTGTATTTTCACAAGTATTTTATTCCTTTCTTCTCAATAATGAACTTCACTTCACCTTTCTGCCTTTCTTTTATTCTAGTGAAGCTCTGATATCATCATTCCAGAAAGCATTAGGGCAACTACTTTTCTCTTCTCTCTCCTCCTCTTTTTATATTCAATTACTTCTGTCATACGTTTCTATGCGTTCTTTTGATCATTCCACATTCTTCAATGCTTCATCCATCGGAACTTTCTTAATCTTGCGGTATTCAAGAAGTGCTACCACACCATAAGTAATGAATCCTGTCAGAAACATTTCCACATATATCTTTGGATCGATCCACAGTGTGATCCATCCGGTCAGACTTTCCATCATCATTACACGGAAGATTACGTTCATAACCACCGTTTCAATCGGAAGACTTAATAGCAGTTCTATTACAACCACAACCATGGTTGACATAATATACAACCTGCTGATCTCTCCGTTGGTATATCCAAGGATCTTCGTCATGGAAATGGACTGCGCATTTTTCTCGATAATGATCTTTGACAACAGATAAATGACAATCATATAGATCATGATCGCAAATCCATTGACCAGTCCCATCATATTTCCCATGGATACATCCAGCTGTCTTGATACCTTCGTCAGTGCTTCCAGATCAACTACAGACCCTATGTATTTCTCATCAATGTCTTTAATCTTTGTATTTGCAAAATATCCCGCATAATAATCACTTCCAAGATCAAATGTCTCGTTTAATTTGTCACGGCTCATAAATACACTGATTGCCCCGCTGTAATCATAGACTCCTTTTACTTTGAATGTGTAGCGTTTGCGTTCGTATTTTTCTTTTAATGTAATCTTATCTCCCGGTTCTACTTGATACTTATCTGCATATGCCGTCGATATATATACGCCATCTCCCAGATCTGCCTTAATATACTTACTGTCCGGTTCTACTCCGTACAATACTACCTCTTCGCTCTTGGCCTCTCCCGGAATTGTATTTAATGCGTATGCACTGAATTTTTCTGCTGTCTTGTTATCTGTCTTCGTGCCGTTCGAATACTGCATCAGCGATAGTAAACTTTCCAGTTTACTTTCACTGATTGCATCCGTCGGAACCTCCAGCATATACTGGTACTTTGCCAGCATATTTTCCTGTATTTCTTCCTGATAATGGTTCAGTACCGACGGGAGCAGCAATCCGAAGAATAACAGCAGATTTGCAAATATAATTCCTACAAACAGCACCAAATAATTACTGATATTCTGAAAAATAACTCTCAGACGGAATCTGCGGAAGATACCGAGTTTTGTACTTAAATGAACTGCCCTTTTTTGTTTTCTGGAAGAAAGATCTCTTCTTATGAACTTAAGCGGCGACAGTCTTAATTTGTAATGTAAAATTCCATAGTTGATCACCAGCATGATAATAACCGGTACAACCGTTGTCATCCAGAATGCTTCTGCATTCCAAACCGTTACATATGTCGGAAGGCTGTAACTTCCATAGTACATCCCCGCACATACCTGCTTTAATACTGTATATCCGAGAATATTTCCGACCAGTGCCCCGATCAGTGTGATCACAACCGGAAGTGCCATATAATGTAAGATCAATTCGCGCCTTGTATACCCGGATGCACGCAGTGTTCCGATCACGCCCGCTTCTTTCCTGATCGTATTGCTGATCGTAATACCGAATACAAATGCAAGAATCGCCATTACAATATAAAGCAGCATAACGATCATCGCACGGTCGCTTCCCATATCATCCCCTGTAAAATGGATCGACTGATTCTGGTATTGTGGTACAAAACTTTCTATCGTCACGACATCTACCATGTCTTCCATCAGGTCTTCGGCCATCTTCTTTTCTTTTTTCTCTGTTGCAGGTTTTTTATCATAGATCCAGGCATAATTATACTGTACCTTTACCTGATTCAATGCTTCAAAATCTTTGGCTGTAACAATTGCCACTCCGAACTTTACAGCATCAAACATCGTATCATTATTATTCTGAAATAATGCACTGTAATCGGAAAGTGCCACAAGACCTGTAATCCGGAATGTTTTCTTTCGACTTTTCACCGTATCCCCAACTTTCAGCTCATTATTATCTGCATACATACGGTCCACAGCGATCTCACCGGACTTTTTCGGCATCTTCCCCTTCATCAGGCAGACCTTATCTACCTCTTTCCGGTTCTTGAAAAATCGTATGGTACTTCCGTTCGTAAGCTTTTGCTCTATATAAAAATTCTCATATACCTTTACATCCGATTTTTCAATATCTTCTTTCTGTGCCGGAGTCAGCTTCTTCTTCGTCTGGAAATATCCGTCTTCGATATTGTATTTTTGAAAGCTGTCATCATATGCCCGGAGCATACTTCCATCAGCTACCAGGAATCCTGATACGAAACCAATCGTTATTGCCATCATGATAAAGACAACTAAATACTTTCCAAATTCACTTTTTAATTCTCTCGGCAATCTTTTTCTTAAAGGACTTTTCATCTGTTATGTCCTCCTTACCATTCCAGATTGATCGCCGGAATCTTTACTTCATTTCTGTAATTCTTCCGAATCATTCCGTCTCTTAACTTCACTACCCGGTCGGCCATGTCTTTGATCGCATCATTATGTGTAACCATGATAATCGTATTGCCATATCTCTGATTTACCGTCTCGATCAGTTTCAGGATTTCCTTGGACGTATGATAATCCAGCGCACCGGTCGGCTCATCGCACAACAGGATATCCGGATTCTTGACAATTGCACGTCCGATCGCAGTTCTCTGCTGCTGTCCTCCTGATAACTGATTCGGCAGTTTTTTCTGATGTTCATAAAGACCAAGCGTATGTAACAATTCATCCACATCTAACGGATGATCACTCAAATATGCCCCTACTTCAATATTCTCCCGTACCGTCAGATTCGGTATCAGGTTATACATCTGAAAAATATATCCCAGATGCTTTCTTCTATACAGTGAAAGTTTCTTCTCCGTCATATCCTCCAGACGTTCGCCTTCAATCGTGATACTGCCCTCATCAGCACCATCAATTCCCCCTATGATATTCAGAAGTGTTGATTTACCCGAACCGGATGGTCCAAGCAAGACACAAAATTCTCCTTTTTCAATATCCAGATCCAGACCTTTCAACACGTTCACACGGCTGTCGCCTGTCCCGAATGACTTTTTAATTCCTCTTATTTCCAGAAACATAATTCTCCTCCCTTCAGTTACCTTCCTATAACCAATGTTAGTTTAAACTTATTTATTTGTCAACGAAATCCTTTTTTAGAATGTCTTCATCCGGAATTTTCGTCAGATTTTTCCTAATTTATCTTTATATTTTTGCATATTTGGTATTAAAAAAAGGATGACTCTCTACTTATGTCATCCTTTTCATTCTCAACTTATCTGAACCTATCCTGATTCTTTTTCTTATTACATTTTCTTATATCGAAACAATCGCTTTGAACTGATCACAGTCGATCTTAATATCAAATTCTCCTCCCAGTGCTTTCGCATAGGTACTTACGATTGCAAGTCCCAGTCCGTTACCCTCACTGGTTCTTGCCTTGTCGCCTCTTGAAAACCGTTCGATGATATCTTCTTTTTCAAAATCCATCTCATAGCCGGATGTATTCGTAATCTCCAATACCATTTTCTGATCTGTTCCCGCTTCCTTTTTATACGTCTTGACAAATACCCTGGTTCCTTTCGCCGAATACTTCAGCGCATTTTCGATCAGATTCTGACAGATCCTGTAAAAATAAGAATTATCAGAATAAATTGCCGTGTCTTCTTCGGTAAACTGAGTTACAAATTTCAGTCCGCTTTCTTTTATCCGGTCATCCATATCTGCAAATATCTGTTCCATCAGACGGTTAAGCTCAAAAGTTTCTTTGTGAAGTTCTACATTCCCACTGCTCGCTTTTGCCAGCGAAAACAGGCTGTTGATCATCTCACCAAGCTTTCCTGCTCTTGTCGATATCACGTCTACATAGTCCCTCACTACATCACTTAATTCTTCTTTTTTGATCAGTTCCAGATATCCGACGATGGAAGTCAGCGGCGTCTTCAGATCATGCGATACATTTGTGATCAAGTCTACTCTTAACTGGTCACTTCTCGATACCTTTTCCAGACTCTTCCGTTCAATCTCCAGCGCCTGTTCCAGACGCTTCTGAAAGAAGCTCTCCGTCTGCTCCATGATCTGATCCAGCTCATTTCTCCAGTATCTCTGGATCACTTCCCGGCAGCAGATATATTCTATAAACACCGTTGCTACCATCATATATCCGGCTGCATAATTCCATCCCCATCCGCTGCTGTAACTGATAAAGAAAAGATATGCCGCTGCTGCCGACAGTTCTACCGCCAGTATATTCCGAAATCTTTTTTCCGACTGTTTTTCTTTCGCCTTCCAGGTCTGATAATAGATACTGTCTTCTGTATCCTGAAGATAGGTCTCTGCACTCCCTTTCTGACTCCAGTTCCGATATCTCAGTTTCATATACCTGCGTACGAGCAGGCAGATTCCCGGCTGCACCAGGATATTGCCGATCAGGCAGATTCTCCATACGCCCCATGTACTGAAATAATACCTGTTCACTAACACCACAAAGAACAGGAAGCTTCCAATTATAAACAGCAGAAATCCAAATACGCAATCATAATATTCTTTTATAAACTTTTTAATTACTTTTACCATATTTTTCCATTTTGTATCCAATTCCCCACACCACCTTTACATATCTTGGCTTCTTCGCATCAATCTCCACTTTTTCCCTGATATGACGGATATGTACCATTACAGTATTCTCTACAGTATAATCTGCTGTTTCCTGCCATACATTCTCATAGATCTGCTCTGCCGGAAATACCTGCCCGGGATGTGTCATCAAAAGCTCCAGGATCTTATACTCTGTTGCCGTCAGATGTACTTCTTCTCCCTCAACAAAGATGACTCTCTGCTTTTTATCCAGTACCAGACCGCCATTCACGATCTGATCCGGATCTTTCTTTTTCTCCGTTTCTCCACCGCTCCATGCGCGGTATCTGCGTAAATGCGCTTTCACTCTGGCGATCAGCTCCGCAGGATTATACGGCTTCTCAATATAGTCATCTGCTCCGAGCGTAAGTCCCGACACCTTATCACTTTCTTCCGTCTTGGCCGACAGGATGATTACCGGAATCCTGCTTTTCTCACGCAGCTTCATCAGTGCCGACAGACCGTTGAGTCTTGGCATCATCACATCCAGAAGGATCAGGTCTACATTCTCCCGCTCCATAATATCCAGTGCTTCCATACCGTCATATGCTTTCAAAGTCTCATACCCTTCATACTTTAACAGTTCACTGATGGAGTAGACGATTTCTTTGTTATCATCTACTACTAATATTTTTTCTGCCTCCATTTCTTTCGTCTCTCCCCTCTTTTTCTTTGCATGCTTACTATATCGTTCATGATTTAAATATTTCCCGATACAATTCTTAAAAATTTCTTATGATTAATCTTCGCTATGCAGGGACGAATAAAATGCAATTCCAAGTATCACCGCTCCTCCGACCAGTTCCCTGACTGTCGGGATCTCTCTTAAGAACAGAAGTGCAAATACGATGCCGTACACCGTCTCCATTCCTGAGATAATTCCCGCTGTCTGTGCTTTCACACCCTTTTGCGCCGTCACATATAAAGAATATGCAATTGCCGTACACAAAAAGCCAATCGTTACAACTCCTGCAAAATCCACCGGACGCCAGTCCGCTTTCACCAATCCCAGTGCCGGAAGCAGTGCAACAGCTGCTGTTCCCTGTTCATATAGACAGATGGTACGTCCTTTGTATCTGCTGGAAAAATACCGGTTTGATAACGTCATTACTGCATAAGTAAAACTTGCCAGCATTCCCCAGAGAATTCCAATCGTCACTTTATTCTCCACTGAAAATTCCGGAATCGTGATCAATACTCCCATCAAAAGGATCAAAGCATTCAAAATATTCTTACCGCGTATCTTCTCATGGAATAATAAAGGTTCCAGAAATGTCAGAAACAGTGGGAAAGTTGAAAATGTAATGGTCCCGATTGCCACGGACGATGTCTGGATCGATTGAAAGAAACTAGACCAGTGGATTGCCATCACAACACCTGTCAAAATCATAAGTCCGTAATCTTTCTTCGAATCCAGTGTCAGCTTGTCTTTACACACCAACGATATTGCCAGTAAAAGTAACGACGAACAGATGACTCTTCCCATTGCCACCTGTACCGCCGGAACCTGTACATACTGACCGATCACACCGGAGCAGCTAAAACACATAACCGCAATATGCAGCAGTATCACATTCTTTCTGGTATCTTTGCTCATTGATTTCTCACTCATATCTTTCTCCCATGTATCTCTTATGTATTTTTATTTATTTTCATTCCCGACCAGTATAACACATTCTCACCAGTCTCCGCTCTGTCTATTTATAATTCTTCACAAGTTCCTCCTTCTCTTTCCGGCAGATCAGATGATACGTCACATCCGTTGCAAAATTCGTGGTAAAACAAAAGACACCTGCACAGGTTGCTCTTCGCTTCCTGATCCAGAGTGGCGTTGTTGTAATTCCAAAGTCCGTTCATAAAGAACGTATGGAAGAGAACTTTAATGTATTTGATTTTACACTTTCTGAGGAAGATATGAAGACACTGGAAACTCTGGATGGCGGAGAGAGTCTGTTCTTCTCACATCACGATCCGGCTACGGTGGAGTGGTTTATGAGTATTGTTTAAATTCAAAAATTATATGCCTTAAAAGCTATGTAGCCCCGTAGGAAAAATATAATAGGATGCAGGTGACTTTGAACGAAGTGAACGGAACAGTTTGCATATATAATATATTTTTTTTGTACGGAATAATATTCAAGATGTGTTAAAAATCTGACTATAGCGTTAAATTTACTACTATTAACAAATATGATTACAAATTATCAAATAAATGATATAATATCGTCAACGCAGTTAATATTACATTGTTCAAAAGACTGATAATTACAATTTATTTGGACTATAAATTGATAAATGAAATGGAAGGTAGGGATAAAGAATGAGCAGACTGGAAATTGCCTCTCCAAAAAGAGCAAAGATCGTAATGGAAGGCCTCTATAAAGATCTGGAAAGAAGAATTGAATCGAGTCCACCGGGGTTATGTCCAGTAGATATGGCAAGAGCATTTCTTGAGTTATGTCATGCACAGACATGCGGAAAATGTGTGCCTTGCCGTATAGGATTAGGACAGCTTAATAATTTCATCCGTGAAGTACTGGATGGAAAAGCGACAATGAAGACATTAGATATCATGGAACAGACAGCACTTTCTATTATGGAATCTGCAGACTGCGCGATTGGTTATGAAGCAGCGAACATGGTATATAAAGGATTGATCGGTTATCGTGATGATTATATTGAACATATTCAGAACGGAAGATGTACCTGTACATATAATCAGCCTGTACCATGTGTATCTTTATGCCCGGCACATGTAGATATTCCTGGATATATCGCACTGGTAGGGGAAGGACGATATGCGGATGCAATCCGACTGTTAAGAAAGGATAATCCATTCCCGACCACATGTGGATTCATCTGTGAACATCCATGTGAAGCAAGATGTAGAAGAAACATGGTAGATGATTCTATTAATATCCGTGGATTGAAGCGTGTAGCAGCAGATTTTGCAGGAGAAGTAGATCCTCCGCAGTGCGCACCAAGTACAGGTAAGAAGATCGCAATCCTTGGCGGCGGACCTGGAGGATTAAGTGCAGCATATTATCTGCAGTTAATGGGACATCAGACAACCGTATATGAGATGCTGCCGGAATTGGGCGGAATGCTTCGTTATGGTATCCCGAACTACAGACTTCCAAAAGAAAGACTGGACGATGATATCCGAGCAATCCTGAAGACAGGTGTACAGGTGAAGAATGGTCTGAAGATCGGACAGGATATTACGATCCAGGAATTAAGACAACAGTATGATGTTGTTCTGATCACGATCGGAGCAAGTACAGATAAAAAATTAGGATTAGAGAATGAAGATGCAGACGGAATCATTTCCGCAGTGCAGTTCTTACGTAATGTAGGAAAAAACCAGATTATAGATCTGACAGGAAAAGAAGTGGTTGTTATTGGTGGAGGTAACGTATCAATGGATGCGGTCCGTACAGCAAAACGTCTGGGTGCAAAGAAGGTAAGTATTGTCTATAGACGAAGAGTAGCAGACATGACGGCACTTCCTGGAGAAATCGAAGGAGCAGTTGCGGAAGGCATAGAATTACAGACGCTGAAAGCACCGGCATCTATAGATGTAGACGAGAATCATCATGTAAAAGGTATCTATGTGACACCTCAGATGGTAAGCTCGATCAGAGATGGAAGAGCAAGTATCAAACCTACAGGTGAAGAAGATATTTACATACCATGCGATGTATTAATCGTAGCAATTGGGCAGAATATTGAGACACATCACTTCGAACAGGCGGGTATCCCGGTTGAACGTGGTAAGATCATTACTAAAAGTACGGGAGCATTTGAGAATCTTCCTGGAGTATTTGCAGGAGGGGACTGTGCAAGCGGACCGGCTTCGGTTATCAAAGCAATCGCGGCCGCAAAGGTTGTTGCAGCCAACATTGATGAGTATCTTGGATATCATCATGAAATTTCCTGCGATGTTGAAATCCCGGAGGCACATCTGGATGACCGTACACCTTGCGGAAGAGTGAATCTTACAGAAAGAGAAGCATGTGAAAGAGTCTGTGATTTCGAAGCAGTTGAAAACTGCATGACAGAAAAAGAAGCAAAACAGGAGGCAAGCAGATGTCTTCGCTGTGATCATTTCGGATACGGTATATTTAAGGGAGGCAGAGAGACATTATGGTAAATCTTACAATTGACGGAAGAAAGATAACAGTAAAAGAAAATACCACGATCATGGAAGCTGCAGCCCAGAATGGGATTCCTATTCCGAAACTTTGTTATTTAAAAGGAATCAATGAAATTGCGGCCTGTCGTGTCTGTGTAGTAGAACTGGAGGGAAAAGAGAAGCTGATCACCTCCTGCAATAATGTTGCAAAAGAGGGAATGGTCATTCATACGAACAGTCCAAAGGTAAGAAGGCACAGAAGAACGACAGTAGAACTGATCCTTTCACAGCATGACTGTGAATGTGTAACTTGTTCGAGAAGTGGCAACTGCAGTCTTCAGACAGTTGCCAATGATCTGAATATTATAGAGATTCCATTTAAGATGGAAATTGAAAGACAACCGTGGAACAAGGAATTTCCTCTGATCAGGGATTCTTCAAAATGTATTAAATGTATGCGGTGCGTACAGGTTTGTGAAAAAGTACAGAGCCTTGGTGTATGGGATGTAGAAGGAACAGGATCAAGAACAACGATTAATGTAGCCGGACACAGAACGATAGAGGAAGCTTCATGCGCATTATGCGGGCAGTGTATTACGCATTGTCCGGTGGGAGCATTACGGGCAAGAGATGATACAGAAGATGTATGGGATGCAATTGCAGATCCGGATAAGATCGTAGTTGCACAGGTGGCTCCAGCTGTAAGAACAGCATGGGGCGAGGAATTTGGACTTTCTGATAAGGAAGCAACTGTCGGAAAGATCCTTGATGCTTTGAAGAGAATGGGAGTCGATTATGCATTCGACACAACATTTTCAGCTGACTTGACAATCATGGAAGAAGGAACGGAATTTTTGCACAGATTTACTGCAGGGGAATTAAAAGAGCGTCCGATGTTTACTTCATGCTGTCCGGGATGGCTTAGATTTATCAAATCACAGTATCCTCATCTGGTGAGACAGCTTTCAACGGCAAAATCACCACAGCAGATGTTCGGAGCCGTGATGAAAACTTACTTTGCAGAGAAGCTTGGGGTATCACCTGAGAAGATCTACACAGTATCTGTAATGCCATGTGTGGCAAAAAAAGGGGAAAAGGAGATGGAACTGTTCTATCAGGAATATGCGGGACATGATATCGATGCAGTTATTACGACAAGAGAACTGACAAAGATGATCAAATCAGCGCATATCAGTCCGGATACACTTGCAGATATTGACAGTGACCGGCCAATGCAGGATGGAACAGGAGCAGGTGTAATTTTCGGAGCAACAGGAGGTGTAATGGAGGCAGCTCTTCGAACTGCATACTATCTGCTTAAAGGTGAGAATCCACCGGAAGATGCATTTAAAGCTGTAAGAAGTACCGGATTTAATCAAAATCAGGGAATACAGGAAGCAAATTTCCAGATCGATAATGTAACAGTCAGAACTGCAGCAGTCAGCGGACTTGGGAATGCAAGAGCTCTTCTGGATCGCATCAATAAAGGAGAAGTTCATTATGACTTCGTAGAGGTAATGGCTTGTCCGGGAGGATGCGTAGGCGGTGGCGGACAGCCAATTCATGACGGAAGAGAACTTGCTTATGAAAGAGGACAGAAGCTTTACAGTCTGGATAAAAATGCAAAACGTCGGTTCTCACATGAAAATCAGGACGTTCAGAAAATGTATGAGGAATACTTTGTAAAACCTAATTCACCAAAATCACACATGTTACTGCATACAGAGCATAAACTGGAAGGTTTTTAAGGTGAAAAAGCTACATGTTAAAAAAAATATCAAACATGTGAAAAAAATATCAAAATGTTATTGACAAAGAATTAACAAACGGTTATACTAAGACCATCGAAACAAACAAAAACTCACAGGAGGATAATCAACATGGCGACAAAGAAAAAAGAAAACGCAGTACCAGAGATTATTGATAATGTAGAAGCTCTCGAAGCTAAGATGAAAGCAATGAGAGAAGCTCAGAAAAAATTTGCTACTTACACACAGGAACAGGTAGACAAAATCTTTTTCGAAGCAGCGATGGCAGCAAATAAGATGCGTATCCCGCTTGCTAAGATGGCAGTAGAAGAGACAGGACGTGGTCTTGTAGAAGATAAAATCATCAAAAACCATTACGCAGCAGAGTACATTTACAATAAGTACAAAAACGATAAGACATGCGGCGTGATCGAAGAAGACAAAGCGTACGGAATTAAAAAGATTGCAGAACCAGTTGGTCTGGTAGCAGCGGTTATCCCAACTACAAACCCGACATCAACAGCAATCTTCAAAACATTAATCTGTTTGAAAACAAGAAATGCAATCATCATCAGCCCACATCCGCGTGCAAAGGAATCTACCATTGCAGCGGCAAAGGTGGTCTATGAAGCAGCGGTGGCAGCAGGCGCACCGGAAAACATCATCAGCTGGATCGATGTTCCAAGCCTGGAACTGACCAATGAGGTTATGCGTGAATCCGATACCATCCTTGCAACCGGTGGTCCTGGCATGGTTAAGGCAGCTTACTCCTCCGGCAAACCGGCTCTGGGCGTTGGTGCTGGCAATACACCAGTTATCATTGATGAAACTGCTGACATCAAGATGGCAGTTAACTCCATCATCCACTCCAAGACTTTTGATAACGGTATGATCTGCGCTTCCGAGCAGTCCGTAACTGTTCTGGAGAGCATTTATAAAGAAGTGAAGGAAGAGTTCCTTTACAGAGGATGCTACTTCCTTAAGAAAGACGAGATCGAGAAAGTCAGAAAGACAATCCTCATCAACGGTGCGCTGAATGCCAAGATCGTAGGACAGAAAGCTGCTACCATCGCTGAGATGGCAGGCGTTACTGTACCGGCTGAGACCAAGATCCTCATCGGTGAGGTTGAGTCCGTTGATATCAGCGAGGAATTCGCACATGAGAAACTTTCCCCTGTACTTGCTATGTACAAGGCTAAGAATTTTGACGATGCTATCGCAAAAGCTGAGCGTCTTGTTGCAGACGGCGGCTATGGCCATACATCTTCCCTCTACATCAACGTAAATGAAACAGAGAAGATGGATAAATTCGAGGCAGCTATGAAGACCTGCCGTATTCTTATTAATACACCTTCTTCACAAGGCGGTATCGGTGACCTTTACAACTTCAAG
>ENA-OPSV01000804-OPSV01000804.1-human-gut-metagenome-genome-assembly--contig:-NODE-804-length-23967-cov-3.397165_pt1 | contig 23967 bp, 18 predicted proteins | sample MGYA00241460_ERZ501912 | MGnify/ENA primary metagenome ERZ501912 (study PRJEB25962, sample SAMEA2042402) | human gut metagenome | biome: human gut; feature: human-associated habitat; material: faeces...
CTGCCGCTTTCCATCCGGAATTTGTAACGTGAAATCCGGGGCGATATTACCGACCGATGCCTTTTTAATATTGTCGATCGATGCCTTCAATTTACGCCCCAAGTAAGCATTTTTGATGCGTGGAGTCAAACTTTCATACATTTTCTCAATAACCTCCAAATCTCTGTTTTTAATAACAAAATTATTAATAATCAAAGCCGTCGCATGACAATCAGGATAGTTCGTCACCAAGCTATCAATGGTTTTCTCGGTTTTCGCTTTCATGCCGATGTATATCTGCGCCAAAGAGTCCACCATTTCCGATTTTTCTTTTCCCTCTTTACCCATAAAAGAGAGCCCCAGCATAATCATCATTTCATTCCCTTGTGCCAACAACACCGTTTTAAAAATATCCTGTTCTATACTTCCCGATATTTCCGTTTTAACACTTTCCGTTTCCTTCCCTCTTACCGTTTTTTTTACGGTTTCGCATTTTACCTGAATAGGTACGGAATCCAAAATAATGATATTCGAAACTCCATTGATTTGCAGGATACACTCATCCACGTCACCCAACGGCTTTTGCATTTTAAAAACACCGTTTACAACAACAGCGGAATCCAATATTTCATACTGTTTGTTTCCCAAATCTTTTTTTAAATAAATCACATTTCCGTCTCCATCTTTCCACTCTCCCTGAATGGTATAAGTTGTTTCCTGCTTAGCACAAGCCACGCACAATATTCCCATCAACAAGCCACTGACAATTTTTTTCATATGTTCAAATTTATTTTAATATTTTCCAAATCAGACATCATTTATTTTGAATCCTTTAAAAATTTCTCGAATTCTTTGGCTTTTTCGGCTTTCAACTCCTCATCTATTTTCTTAAATTCTTTTGCTCTTTTATTATCCCCAAGTTTTGCATACAGGACTGAAAGGGTGTCATAATAATTAGCTTTGAATTTACTATCGCTCTTGTCTTCCTCTTCCTGTAACTTTTCTATCAAATCCAGGCATTTCTTCAATATGGTTTTATCCGGACAATAGGCGGCAAGATATTGAACTGTCTTTGCCAAATAATTGTCAGAATATCCCAATGCCTTGATCGCACGATAAATTATCTGGTTGGCATAGACCTCATCCCATTTTTGAGCCAATTCCAATTCATACATATTTATTTTGGCACGACACGTCTCGGCACGTTTCAGGTCCCCGCGGTTTACCAACCGTAACAGGGTATCCATTTTTCCGGTCTCTTCAACCAAACGCAAGGGGATTCCGTTTTCATCAAATTTAATCTCGACCAATTGATCCACGGCTTTATCTAACGCCCAACTTAGTTGCCGTTCCACCTGATAGCGATCGAATTTCACTTTAGCCGCCAAACGATCGATATTAAAAATCACGTAATCAAACTGGGGAGAATAAGGATCCTTGATAAAAGTGCCGACAAAATCCCAAATTTCTTTTTCCTGCAATTTTTCCAAAGACATCGTTTTCATATAATCAAGTATTACCTGTTCTATGTCATTTTTTAAAAAGGCCCCTTGTAAAGCTGTGACATATTCTTTCAGGAAGGCAAAGTCCCGCTCTCCGGCTGTATACCTGTCCCGGTAAGCGAACAGGCTTTTCCCTTCTTTCCCGGCTTTCATTCCGGCAATCAAGACATCCGCTTCCTGAAATCCTGCCATTTGATGCACAACTTTCCCTTTCTTATCTATCAATAATAGCGTGGGAAAACCTATAATGTTAGCTTTATATCGTTTATTCAACTCTTTCCTCGCCCTTTTCCATGTCATATTTCACGTTGATGAAATTCGCGTTAAAAAAATCGCCTACATCTTTGCGTGTAAAGATATCTTTGGCCAAAGCTTTACAAGGACCGCACCAACTGGTGTAACAATCCATAAAAATATACTTGTCCTGCTCTTGGGCGGCCTTTAATACATTTTCCCATTTTTCCCCTTCAATAAAACGAATCCCGTTTTTATCCGCCTGTCCGAATAAAAACAAGGCTATACACAAAAATTGTATCACAAATCCTATCTTTTTCATAATAATCCAATTACAATATGTTAAGTTTATAAAATTCATAAATGTTTGTAAGGTTTATAAAGTATAAAGGTGTCCTTCGGACAATATTCTAAAGGCTTTGTCTTTATCGGTTGTTCTGACAGCCGTTAACAAAGTATCCCGCAGGGGTCCAATAAACTTTATGAACCTTACAAACTTTTTACTAATACAGGCACCTTATTTCAATTCATCCAATTTTGCCTGACAAGCCTTCACGTCCTCTTCTTCCACCCCGGAGGCAGCACTTCCTTCTTTCAATCCCAACGCCAACACTTCTATCGCCAGCTCTTTTTTATCCAAGGCCAGCAATTTATCGGCCACGTACACTGCGGTCTTTGCAGAAGGACTTAACCGATGTAAAAATACATACCAACCGGCAACCCGATCTCTGTAGGCAGCATCTTTCTCGCCTTCAAATATCTCCTCGTAACGTTCTACGTTCTCTACCATACTGGTCGAGATATAGTAATCGTCGATACTTGAAAAAGCAAACATCATCGCCCTTAATCTTTTCGCCGATTCATACTCTTCTTCATTGCCGCTTTCTTTTGCCGCTTTGAGCTTGGCATCCATAGCCTCGCGCATGGCAGCTTTCTCCTTATAGGTTTCGTCATAATTTTTCTGAAGCGCTGCCATATAATCGATAAAAGTACGGTTAAACTTATCCAATTTCTTTTTAGCCGAATAATAGTTTAAACGCGACAGCTCAGAAGGAACATAGATATTTCCTCCTCCCAACGAGGCCGCAGTAGCGCTCTCCTTGGCACCGGTCGCTTTAAATAAACGATCTTTCAGAGCCAGAACTTCCTCGAAAAATTCCTCCTGATCGGCCCGAGCCGTCTTTTGCAGGCAAGCGCCCAAAAACGTGCAAACAGCTTTATTCACGGCAACAGCCTCTTTCTTATTTTTCGTCGGGTTGGCTGCCTCTTTACAAGCCGCATCCACCAAACGATTGGCTAATTTCTGGTCAAAAACAGCGATTTTAGCAATACGCGGAATATGTACAGAATCCAATAATCGAGCATCATCCACCTGAGCAAAATAATCAAGTAACACATCGCTACAATCCAGGCCGGATCTATCTTTCACGATGAAATACCGGTTCAAAAATTCCTTTTCCCGATTTCCCTTTTCATATTCTTTCGTGTATTTTTTCAATTCCGGTAGCGCGGCAAATGCTTCCACTGCCTTTTCTCCCTCTTTTATAAACATATCTTCGGATTTACCTCCCAAAAACCGGTAAACCAGCTCCCCGTCTCCATTAACAAAAAGGAAGGTAGGATAAGCGGATACGCCGAATGATTTCGCCACCATTTTTCCGTCTTCACTCTTCTCCGCATCCAATTGTAAATTCAGAAAATAGGTGTTATAGTATTCTCCTACTTTAGGCAACGGGAAAATATTATCCGCCATGTGTTTACACGGTCCGCACCAAGAAGTATATATGTCTATAAATACCAGCTTATTTTGTTCTTTCGCCATTTTCAGTACCTCGGCGTAACGCTCTTTCCGGAATTCTATTCCTTGCGAAAATGCGGTCGAACTAACGATCAAAACCAATAATAATAATCTTTTCATTTCGTTACTCATTTATATCCAATACGATTGTATATTTCTTATTTTTCTCAAAATCACAGTTATAAAGCAACAGGAAATCCTCGGCCACGGCAATATCCCACTTCTGTCCTCCTGCCAGACGCGGATTGGCGACACGTTTCGGAAAATAATAAGCAAACGGTATATCCGTCACATGTTCCTGTTTCAGTTTTCCCCCTTTCATCAATGCTCCGTCGAAATATTCATTCGTTATAATCGTCACGACACATTGCTTCCCTTTCATCTTAAAATCCACCTTGTACCCCAAAGGGGCAGGATTTTTCAATTTCACATCCCAAGCCGGGTCGCCATACAGGACAACCACATCCCGATCATGTACGAAGCCCTTTTGGTCTTTTGTCGGAAGATTCCCCGTGGCCTGCCTGAACAACTTTTTAAATTCCGAATCCTCAGCGAAAGCTCCTGCTGAAAAGGGGTAATCGACAGTCAGCATTTCCGGATACCAGCCGAATTCGGTATGCAACATGTCCTGCTGGTTCAGGTAAATCGCCTGCGCCAATGTCAAACGTCCTGCATTAGCGGCCCAATATTTCAAACCACCCCAGCCGTTACGGCCATACCAGGTAGTCACTACGTAGCCCACCATCGCAGTGGCATTCATCCCGCTCAACCACCCCACGGCCATGCTGTTCGGGTCGTTATCCACATTCCCGATAAGACAATTCCCCGCAGCGAAATATACCCGCGGATGCGATGTCCCGTTCAAGTATTCCCGTGTCATGAAATCGGCGTATAACCGTCCGGCATCCGCTTTCAGGTTACCCACCGAAAAGGGCATTTCCAGATTATGCTCCGTCGCATGAGAAGAAGTCACTAACAAATCGGGGTCTAACTCCTTGTATTTCTCTACCCACTTATCCAAAATCCTCCATTTATTCAACTGATAATGTTGCGTCTCTTTCGTCGTTTCATTCTTCTCACCCCACCATCCGGGTCCATTGCTACCGTCATTCATGAAAGCGAAGCGGGTGAAGTATTTCCCGTCACTCATCTCGCAAGTTGTGTTTAATGCGGTACGAATCAAAAAAGGTTCACGACTCCTGTCCACTAACCTCATGGCATCCTCGGCCGAAAACCCGGTGATGATTCCCCACAAATAATCGGCATAGATATCCTCATCCACCCGACGGCTCATACGATGTCCTTCCATCACGTACTCCCGGTTCAAAAATTCCGGTTTTTCCACGAATGCCACAAAACGAGGACGCAATTGCCGTAAAGGCTTCTGTAACTCGCCGATATTTTCTTTGTAAAATATTACATCTGCCTTGTGTTTCTTTACCAAGGCATCCACAACCTTCATCCAAGCCGCATCCGCTCTCACCGCTTCCGAAGTAGCAACGACATATCCATCTTTTCCTTTCGCCCAACCGGTTACCGAAAAGATGATAAAAACAATTAAAAACAGATACCTCCTCATGATTCCGACCATTATTTATTTTTCAAATGCATTCATCAAATCACCAAAACGCGCTCTCTTTTGCGCCTCGACCCGCTCTCCCTCAAGTTTATACCTGTTGCCTCGTTCCTCATCCCCATACAAAAGGTAGTACCGGCCCAACACGTTATAATAATTATCTGCGCTCTCTTTTTTCTTTTCAATAAGCCGATTCAAAAGGTCTATACCTGATTTCAAAACCTCCCGATTTACCCCCGTATCTGCCAGCACACTCAGGATTTGGACCGTGTAATTTTCATCCAACTTTTTGAAATTCATTCCGCAAGCCAGATTCAATTTTTCCACCATCCCCGCGTAATTTCCCGCCACGTAATCTTCATACACGCCGATTTTCAATTGCATGATTTCCTGTCCCAGCAAATCGCCTTTTTGCAATAAATACTTTAAATGTGCTATTTTCAACGAATCATACCCAGGCATCACATATTTATCACCCGTGTAGGCTGGCAAACAACGTTTATCGACCTCTTTACGCAAATTACCGCTCAAGACCGACAACACTTCGTAACGCTTGTCAATCTCGTCCGCGTTGCTGATGCTCCCCTGCATTCCTCTCAACAGGCTGAGCAGTCTTGCCTTTTCTCCCACCTCATCATTTTTCGCTTCCCGATCCCAGTGCATTTTCCGCTGCATGAAAATTCCGTATTCGAAAGCATTGGAATAGACATCTTCAAAAACGAACTTGTTTATCAATAAATACGTGTCTTTGTCTTCCAATTGCACAACCGGACAACGCGCCATGTATTCCCGCACGACGCTATCAGCTTGCGCTCTCTTCTGAGTTTCTCCTAATGCCCTTACATATTCGGTTACAGCTTTTACATCTCTCTTGTCCTTTTCATAGGCATCCCTCAATTCATCCGTGTTTTGCGCAAAAACACCAACCCCGTACAAGAGAGAAAACAATATGAACATTCCTTTTCTCATTTCCTGTAATACATTTCCCAAAATAACGATAACATAGCCATTCGCGTAGGAGAAAGCGGATGTGCTTTCTCCCATAAAATTCATTACTCCGTATATTTCAAACTCGTAAAATAACCGTCTTCCACGGGATCGTCCGGACAATTCGTCTGTTGCATCATATCCAAATTCATCGACAACACACGCATCAGGTAAGGCACTAAAGCTACTGTCCGCTGCAACATCTTCGGGAACACCCGGAAAGTATAATCCAACTCTGCCTTCCCCGTAGTGGTCAAAAAACTGATATAATCTGCCAAATCCGTTTGACGGTCAGGGATTTTAATCGTTTCCTTCTGAAAAGAAGTCGGAACGGAACGGACATAACCGCAAAACCTAAATGTATACACATTATCAGAATACTTTTCATCAGGATCAGGTATAATATCCATTCCTCCCAAAAGAGCCAGCATAGATGTCACATCCTGACCGTTTGATTTCTTCATCCGCAAATCGAAAAACGCATCCGGTTGCTCCTCTGCTCCCAAATACAAGCGGGAAAGCAATAAACCCGACAATGCTTCCTGCAAAGCATGCCAGTCCTCCTCTGTGTATCCTTGCATCCGCTCTCCAAAACCCGGAATAATAATGCAATCTCCATTCACCAAATAATCCTCTACCAACCGCCTCTTATTGTACGACGAGGCATCACACAGAGAATCGCACAGAAACGTCCGCACAAACCAACTCTCTTTCAACAGCTCCTTATCCATCCCCAAAAAAATCCCGTTCTGCACGATATCGATCAGTTTCGGAATCAGTTCCTTATACTCCGATTTCATGGGCGTATACCATCTCGTAGAAGTACCGCTCCAATTGCTCACCTGGAAAGCATTCTTCTGATAGTCGTACAGATAGTACATTCCCCACTCTTCCCAGGTATTATAAATCAACTCGTCCACCGATCCCGGTTCCCCTTTCGTCAAACCGTACAGCGGTCCAGCCAGTTCCGGATTCACCGTTACCTCCTCGGAACAAGATATTCCCAGGAACATCACTGTCGCCAAATATATTGCTATCTTTTTCATTATATTGTTATTTTTTGTTACTAATCCGCAGAAATCACCTCACGCCGGTTATCGGTACAAGCCTCATTATAATGCAATTCGCTGCTGGGAATAGGCAACACCCAATTACTGCTTTCCCGTTTCAACGTGTACGTTTCGTATGTATTCCAACCGGAATACCATCTATGTTTCAACTCCGGCATTCCCTGCCGACGTAAATCCCAGAAACGCATCGCCTCCTCGAAACACAATTCCCGCCGCCGTTCAGCCCAGATAAAGTTTACCAATTCCTCGGCACTCTTGAAATCCGCTGTGGTCTTGTCTGTAAAGGTCGTCTTGTCCATACGGCAACGCAACAGGCGGTTCAAACATTCTATCGCGTCCGAAGACACCGTATTGCTTTTCCGTGCATAAGCCTCTGCCAAATTCAACACCACTTCCACACTCCGCCAGTTTTCACGCAACAGTTTCTCCGACGGTTTCGAAGCCCCGCTCATCTTCATCTGGCGATACTTCACCGGATAATAGTACTTATACTGATAAGGTTCATCGTCAAGCCAAGGTTTCTCTGCCTTTTTCGCCGGAATATCTTTTTTGAAATAAGCTGTCTTGCGCAAATCCTCATCGGTATAAGAAGCGAATAAAGACCCTTCCGTGCTGTAGGAAACCCTGAATCCCAAAGCACCCCCATATGGCGAAGGAGCAAGATACCCATAAGGATAGGTACTGGGATGGGTCCCGAAAGTAAACACGATTTCCTTATTCTTCACACCATCCATTATTGCAAATCCCTTACTGTCCGAATCTTCTCCGAATGAAGTCCGATCCTGAGCATTCAAATCCAGAATGTTCGGATTCTGTTCCCAAAACAGATTCCCGACCCGGATGACTTCGTCCCAATTCTCCTGAAACAAAGCGATACGGGATGCCAGCAACAGCACAGCTGTAGGGGAAAGACGATGAATATTCCCGTCAAATTCGGCTTCCGCCCCGTACTTCTCAGCCTGAGCGATATCCTCGTTGATGAGTTCGTAGACCTCGCGGATGGTAGAACGCCCCCGTGCCGAAATATCAATTTGCGGTTCCTTCCGAATCACCACACCCGGCTTGTCCAAATTGGCCTCAGACCAAGGCAGCGCATAAAGATTGACCAAACACCAGTAATAATAAGCCCGTAATGCGTATGCCTGGGAAGCTAAGAAATTATACTTTCCGGAATCCGCCTCCGCATACCGTATCTCCGGCAACGCATCGATAACCACATTGCAAGCTAAGATATTCTTATAACGGCTGTCCCAAAAATTCTCCGTATAATCCTCTATTTTTTCCTTCCATTTATAGGAATCCTCCCCTTGTGCCCCATACAAAAGATTAAAAGAATTCTTATCGCGGTCGGCATAGCCTTTATCTGCCGGATCCATGTCCAAATGTCCCATCTCCACATCATCTGTCATCAGGGACAGCCACGCCACCTCTTCGTTAAAATTCATCGGATATCCCTCTTTGTACAACATCGGCGCGTACTCTTCCACTTTCTCCGGAATCAGCAAATCCCCGGAATCTTCTTTCAAATAATCGCTGCACCCGGCTGTCAATCCCAATACGGCCAGCAAACAGGCATATAATTTAATTATCTTTTTCATAACCAATCCTCCTCATTAAAATGTAACGTTAATACCCAAACTGTAGGAAGGCAATATCGGAATATTGGCACTCGGCGTCTCCGGATCGAGCCCTTTCCAAGCTTTTTTCGCCCACACATGCAGATTGGAAGCCTGGAAACGGAGCTGCATGGAAGAGATGCCCACCTTGCTCAGTATCTTTTCAGGAATCAGGTAACTCAACCCTACCATCCGCAGCCGCAAGAAACTGGACTTTGCCACACGCAGGTCTGACAAATCGTAGAGATAAGTACCATATTCATACCCATTCCTAAAATTCTCGCTCCTGTTTGTCTTCAATCCGGATGCCACATTGTAATTAAACAACGTCGGCACATCCGTATGCTGTTCGTCGCCCGGCTTCCTCCAACGGTTGTTCCAATTGTCCGACACATTCTCCAACGGTGACAAGATACGTTTTTTATCAGCATATATCTGGGGCAAACGCGATACGCCGCCCAAGTTATACGAGAAGCCCAGCGATAATGACAAACGCCTTTTGAAAGTCAATTGTGTATCGAACCCACCCGACAAATCAGGAAATATCGACCCACTCTTCACCAACTCCATCAAAGTAGGTTCTCCATGGTACCACAATTCCCCTTCTTTTCCGTAAAACAGAGGATAACCGTTCTCCGCCGACAACCCGCCGTAACGGAAAGAATACATCGTGCCCAACTTCTCTCCGGCAACCGCCAGATTCCCCGCCAGCATCTTATCAAGCACCTCCTGCTCACTGTAGATGTCATCGTTCGCCAGCGTCACCTCACTCGTATTCCGCCCGAAGTTTACGTTGAAATTCCAGTTCCACGTCTTGTTCCGGATAATCTGCACGCTCAAATTCCCCTCGAACCCCTGGTTGTTCATCTTCCCGCTATTCATGTAAAGCACACTCCGTCCGTTTGAAGATGCCACAGCTTTATCCATGATCAAATCCTTCGTATACTTCTTGTACACATCGAAACTACCGGAAAGCCGGCCATTCCAAAAAGAAAAATCCACCGCTGCATTCCATGAAGCCGTCTTCTCCCAACGCAAATCAGGATTCGGCAACCGATAAATCGTAGACTGCTCCAGGTTGCTTACATCGTGGCGGTTCCCCACTGAAAGAATCAGATTCGGCGTCGCATCATCGTGGATATTCCCCTGGATACCGTAACTGCCCCGGAAAGCCACGAAATGTCCCTTGTCGGCGAAATGCTCCAAGAAATGCTCTTGAGTCAGCATCCACTTCGCGGCCACAGACCATGTCGGCAACCATCGGTACTTCGGATTGCTTCCGAACTTGTTCGCTCCGTCCGAACGGATATTAAAATTTGCCACATAACGGTTGTCGTACGTATAAGTCGCAGAACCGTAAAATGAGGCTACCCGTGAAATATTGTTCGTATTCGTCGGAGTATTCCGCGCATACCCCGACAAAAATCTGTCCGTATATACCGGCATAAAACGCTCCCCGAATGTCGGCGTCCAGCCGTACCCCGTTACATTCACCCCCGTGTACTTCGTGCCTCGCAACTCGGATCCCACAATGACATTCACGTCGTGTACCCCGAAGAGTTTGATATAACTCAATCCATTCCGCACGGTATAGCCTGTTTTCTGCGTATGCCCCTGTGTTAAAATACCGCCATATGGCAACTGTGATTTCCAATAATCATCCGTATTTTCGTCATACTGCCTGTAATTATATCCCCGAATACCGGCGATAAAATACGACTCCTCTGTTTTCCAGTCCCGCGAATTGGACGTCGAATTATGGTAAGAAAACGTCCCCTGATAGGACAATCCGTCCCACAGCTTCACATTCATATCCAACAACGCATTGAAATCGTTCGACTTGTTCTCCTTGCCTGTCTCGTCCAACTCCTTCAACACATTATACTTGTATTGGCTTTTATTTATATAATGGTATGATCCGTCCTCTTCATAAGGCTTCACCGTCCGCGATGTATTATACGCATAGGAGAACGGAGACACTGTTGAATACCCCTCATTTTTCGTCGTACTGAAATCGATTTTCGTCATGAATCTCACCCAGTCGTTCAACCGGACATCTACTTTTGCCAACGACGTAAACCGCTCGCTCAGCGACCCTTTCGCGCCACCCTGGTTGTTATTATGCCCCACCGACACATAATACTTCGCCTTTTCGTCCCCCCCCTGCACGCTCACATTGTGCGAATGCGTCACCGCATTCCGGAACAGCACGTCGAACCAGTCCGTATTCCGCTCCGCCATCTCCATCGCCCGCACACCAAACTCCTCTTTCGACATCCGCCGGTTGATCAATTCATTCAATAATCCCTCATACGAATCGTCAGGCGTCAAATTGGAAACTGCCGAAGAACTATAAGCCAACCCCTCCTCGAAAATATCCTTCGACAACTGCATCCGCTCCGCCGAATTCATCCGGTCGAAATTCCGGTACGATGGCCGCTGGTTCACCAGCACCTCCCCATGGTACGACACCTTCGGGCGTCCCACCGTTCCCTTCTTCGTCGTCAGTACAATTACCCCGTTCGCCGCCTTCACCCCGTAAATCGCCGTAGCAGAAGCGTCCTTCAACACTGTAATCGACTCAATATCCTGCGGGCTGATGCCTGAAATCGCATTCCCCACCAAATACTCTGCATCCTCGCTATTCAATTCCGACGCCGTAATCGGAACATTTTGTTCAAGAATCACCCCATCAACAACCCATACCGGAGCTTTATTTCCGTTAATCGTTGAAGTTCCCCGGATACGTATTTTAGGCGTAGCACTCGGTTCACCCGAAGTATTCATCACCATCAAACCGGGAATCTGTCCTTGCAACATCTGGTCGATCGAGGGTGCTCCCGCCATATAGATATCTTCAGTTTTCACTGTAGACACGGCACTGGCGGATTCCCGGCGGCTAAGCACCTGATAACCGGTTACCACCACTTCATCCATGTTTACATTAGTTTCATGCATTTTGACATCTATCCTTTCTTCTCCTTTCCAGGTCCGACTTTCCTGAGTCATTCCAACAAAAGAATAAATCAATTTGATTCCCGGTCTATTTTCGATCACCAACATATATTCGCCCTCGATATTAGTTGCACATCCCCGGGCAGCTCCTTCCATGATAACCGAAACGCCGGGCAAAGGATTACCCTCGGCATCGGTAACCCTTCCCTTCAGGATTTTCACCTTTTCCTCATTTCGCTGGGGAATGTCCTTTGCCGGTTTAATCACGACCATATTCTCCAGACATTCGAAATCATACGGCAAACCTTGCAATATCTGCCTTACTGTGTTCTCCAATGAAAGATTATCCACTTTCATATTCAGGCGTACGTCAGTAGCAAGCTCTTCTTCATTGAAAATAAAATAGACTCCTGTTTGCTTCTTCAATATTTTAAAAGCTTCCCGCAAAGTAGCATTTTCCAGTTTTAAACTTACGGTTTGTGATACAACATCACCGAAAACATTCATAGACAAGAAAATGGTTAGAATCACCGTTAATCTCATGGGATACAAAACTTTCCTTCCAACAGATAAGCGTTGGAGAAATTCAGAAATTCGCTTTTTTTTCATAAATTTGTTCGTTTTAATTAACACATCTCCGGAGTGTCGACAATTCCGGAATAAATCACCTCAAACGGGAAATGTTGGAGCATTTCCCGTTTTTTTAGATTCAGTCTAAGCCTGTTGCTTTAACCACAATTTCTTTACCATTAACAATAAAACACACATCCGTTGTCTGTTCTATAATTGACAGCACATCATTCAATACATCATATTTCCTGACCACACCCGTAAAACGCCGGTTTGCAAATTCCGGAGCAGCAAAAATAATACGGACATCATACCAACGGGATAATTGCACAGCAATATCAGACAAAGGCATATTTTCATATTCAAAAATTCCTTTAGTCCAAGAAGTATACATACCTACCTCTACTTCTCGTCTGTCCATGGTTCCTGCTTTTATATCAGTAACCGCCTGAAACCCTGGTTGCAACTCTGTTTGCAAACCGGCATATTTCACATTCACTCCCCCCTGTACTAAAGTCGTTAGCACTTGCTGACTTTCACCATAAGCAGAAACATTGAATTTAGTCCCCAAAACCTGAATACTCACTTGATTAGCATGTACGATAAACGGCCGTTCCCGATCAGGTTCCACTTCAAAATAAGCCTCCCCTTTTATAAAAATTTCACGGCGGTTACTTGTAAAATTTACCGGGAAACGAAGTTCTGAATCCGAATTCATCCAAACTTTGGTACCGTCAGATAAAGTAAAATGATATTCTCCGGCAACAGGAACCTTCACTGTATGAAAAACCGGCTGTTCATCCCTCAGTTTAATATGATTATATTGTAACCCAAGCAAAGAATCGTTTTCAATTAAAGCTTCCGTAGTAATTACTTCTTTCAAATCACCTCTCGTCAAATCAATCTGGGAGCCGTTAGCTAATATCAGAGTGGCTTTTGTCGATCCCGGTAAAATCTGTATTAATTGTACCTCCTGTTCCGTCAGTTTGTTTCTCTGCCAAAAAGCCATCCCCAAACCAATAAAAATAATGACAACCGCAGCCCCGAGAGACAAACGGCGGTAAAAACTCTTGATTCTTCCCCGTCTGATCTTACCTGCCAACTCCTGCCATGCTCTCTCTTCATCTAACCAATCTGCTCCTTCCACCATCCGATTTATCTTAACCGTTTTCAGGTATTGCTCAAACAATTCCCGATTTTCCGAAGCTTTATCTATCCATTCACGCAATTTTCCAGCCTCTTCCGCATTTATTCTACCGGTACAATAATCCGCTATCCATTCCAATATAAACTGATCCATTTCAGACATCTTTTTATATATATTCCTATATATTAAAAAATGGGTGAAAAGAAATCCGATTTTTTATAAAAAGAAAAAATTTTAAATATCAAGAAAAAAGTAACAGGAATGCAACAATTTTCCCCAAATTCCGACGCAGTTGCCGAAGAGCATTGGAATAATGGGTTTTTACCGTATTTACAGAAATATGATAACGTTCTGCCACTTGTTTATAAGTCAGATTTTCCAAAACAACAGCTTTGAATACTTCCCGGGATTTCTCTGGCAATTGTATAATTTCAAATTCAATTTTCTCTTTCAGAATATTCAATTCCTCATCCTCATAAAATGCAATTTCCTCCAAAAAAAGATTAACATGTTCTTCTATATCATCGAACTTGAAGCGGTTATATTTATCCAACAATTTTAAAGAGGCTTTTGCAACAGCTCCGAACAGATAGGCACGTAGTGAACCTTCAAACTGCCCCCCTTTTTTATTCTCCCAAAAAGTCACAAATACATTTTGTACGATATCTTCAGCATCTTCTAAAGTAGGCACATATTTTAACGCATACACACATAATGAACGATAATACTTATCAAACATCATTTTGATACATATTTCATTTCCAGCCCTTAAAGCTTCAATAATATTCTCTTCAGAAAATAATACCATCCACTGCAAATTAGAAAAGGCAGATCGGTACCTTCGCAAAAATAATTATTTTCAAATTATCTGCTTTTTGATATTGCCTTGCCTTTTTATACCTTATCTCTACCATTTACACTTCTCTCATTCCTCTTCTATTTTTAGAATCACAACATCCCTCAAGGGGCGGCAATTATCGTCCGTCTCTTGTTCGGCAATAGAATCGACAATTTCCATTCCCTCGATCACTTCACCGAAAACAGTATATTCCCCGTCTAAATGGGGACTTCCCCCGATGGTCGTATAGGCTGCCCGCTGTTCCCCGGTAAGTTTCAACTTCACCTGATCGAATAAAAGACGGGTCGTATCGGATAGCTTTTCGTTCAACTGCATCAACTTCTCATAATCATTTGCTAGTTGATACTTCAGGATTTCTCCTTCACAAGCTTGTTGTAAACGATTAAAAAGGGCGGTATAGCGCTTGTTATTGATTTTCTCTATTTCTTCATCGATGATATCGGGAGTAAAAATTCTTCCCTGCACGATATAAAAATGCGATCCGCTGGAGCTCCGTTCCGGATTGATATTATCGGCTTCACGGGCCGCTGCCAGTACCCCTCTTTTATGGAAATATTTCGGGACAATCTCTGCTTTCAATGTGTATCCGATATCGTTAGCTCCCAAGACCATCCCCGGACGTGCCGATTTCGAATCCGGATCACCGGTCTGAATCATAAAATCCTTTATTACCCGATGAAAAAGCATACCGTTATAATAGCCTTCGCGGATTAATTTCAGGATATTATCACGATGTAATACCGTCTCATCATACAATTTCAACCGGATATTTCCCAAAGAAGTCTCCATGCGGATAACCGTGTCCTTTTTCCGCTCACAAGCTCCGAGCAGCAGGCTTAACACCAGGATAAAAACAATTCTTTTCATAAACTACAACCATTAGGACCGAATGATACCTTTCTTGTCAGCAAAATTAATTTATCTCGGCATAAACTAACCTATTTTTTACTAAATTTGTGACGAAATATCGTTTTCCGGTTCAAACCTGTATATTTGCGACAAAATTCTTTGACAATGAAATTTACACTGCTATTTCTATTACTTAGCTTTTTGATTTACGGTTGTAAAAATAAAGAACTGCCGGCCAAGTACCTGAGTACGATTACTGTTGTCCGCGAAACAGGAGGCAACCACAACATACGGCAAACCGGCGAGGAAGCTACTTCACCTTCCCATGCTACGCCAATACTTCCCCAGCAAGCTAATACCCATAGTGGTACCAGATATCATATTATCGTGGGGAGTTTCAGCTCTGCAGAAAAAAAACGGGCGGAACAGCTTGTCGAAAAATTAAAAGCCCAGGATTATCCGGCCACATTGATCAGTTCTTCCCAAAGATATCGTGTCAGCATAGAAAGTTTCCCAACAGAAAACGAAGCGAATGCAGCCCGGGATGAATACCGGAAAATCACCGACCGGCAAGATATTTGGGTTCACAAAGTCAACTGACCTATAAAAGGATTCCAAATACAAAAAACAAACCGAACAAAAAACCCAGATAAACCTGCAAAGGAGTGTGTTTTTTCAGATACAAACGGGAAGTTGCCAATATACCGGACAAAAGCAAAAATAAAATAAAAGCATTACGCACGTCCCCCTGATAGTTCATCCCCCAGACCAGCAGAAAACCACATAATCCACCGATAGCCGTCATATGCATACTGATCTTCCACCGGAAAGTAATCACTGAAAAAGTGGACAACAAAATAATCAACACCAGGTATAGCTGCCTTACGATATTTGTATAACCGATACGTCCCAACAGCCAAAAACCTAAAAAGGCAAAGGCCACAGCCACCAATATCGGATATACCCTTTCTTGTTTATCGTTCAACTCATAACTGCGGATCAACCTGAAATGCTTAAACAAAGGCAAACTGATAACGGGCATGATCAAAAGAGCGAATACGGTCACCAGATAACAATACAATTTTACCCCCCAGGGAATATACGCAAACAAAGTGTTATTATTGAAGATAAAAAAAAGAATATACAAAGGCATCAGCATCGGATGCAAAATATAAGATATTGTTTGAGCTATATATTTCATCGATAGAGGTTTAGTTTATATTTCACGTCTTAATCGGGCCACCGGAATATCGAGCATTTGCCTGTATTTGGTAACCGTTCTCCGGGCTATCTGATAACCGGCCTTCTCCATCAAAATCACTAATTCGTCATCTGTCAGCGGTTTTTTCTTGTCTTCATCATCGACCAATTTTTTCAACATATTCTTCAATTCACCTGTACTTACCTCCTCACCACTTGTCGTTTGCATACTGCCAGTAAAAAAATCCTTTAAAGCATATATTCCAAACCACGTCTGAACGTATTTTGAATTGGAAACCCGTGATATCGTTGAAACATCCAATCCGGTAATATCAGCTATATCTTTTAGAATCATCGGTTTCAACATCGTTTCATCACCGGTCAGGAAAAATTGTTTCTGAAACTGTACGATAGCGGTCATGGTCAGCATCAGGGTGTTGTCTCGTTGTTGTACAGCATCTATAAACGATCTGGCAGAATTCAATTTATACTTTACAAACGACACGACATCTTTCTTATTCTTAGGCGACTGGTCTTTCTGATACTGTTCAAGAATATTCAGATAAGCTTTATTGATTTTCAATTCGGGAATATCCCCTGAATTTAAACTCAGCTGCAATTCTCCATCTACCAAATCGAGCATAAAATCCGGAATAATCTTTTCGGCCTGTTGTCCGTAAGAAAAATCGGCGACTGTCCCCCCGGGCTTGGGATTCAATTTCAAAATTTCGTCTATGGCCTGTTTCAGTTCTGTATCGCTCAATCGTAGTTTCCGGGATATTTTTTCGTAATGTTTACGTGAAAACTCTTCGAAACATTCTTCCAAAATTGCTTTGGCATCCTGCAACAGTTTGTGCTCCGGATTTTCGTTCAATTTATGTTGAATCTGCAATAACAGACATTCTTTCAAATCACGGGCCCCTACTCCTGCCGGTTCGAACTCCTGAATAATCTTCAGCAAGCGTAAAACCTCTTCCTCAGAGACCTCGATCCCTGCACCGAAAGCCAGATCATCGACAATATTCTCGATATCCCGCCTTAAATAACCGTCCTCATCGATGTTTCCGATGATATATTCAGTGATGCGCCGCTCCAGATCGCTCAACGGACGTGTCCCTAATTGTGCGATCAGACTTTCCCGGAACGAGGACGCCTGAGAGAATACAAAATCACGTGTCTCCTCGTCTTTAGAAGCGTTGGAAGAATTCAAACGGTAATCAGGTGTATCGTCATCATCTGTCATGTAATCCTCTAAAGAAAAATCATCGTCACCTCTCAAATCATTTTCCTCTTCGCTTTCACCTTCCTGATAATCATCATCAAACTCCTCTCCCGAATCGGTGGCAGTTTCCTCGTTTACATCCGTTTCTCCTTTTTCTTCCACCTCCTCCAACAAAGGATTTTGCTCCAATTCTTCTTTTATCCGCTGCTCCAATTGATACGTAGGAAGCTCCAACAGTTTAATCAACTGTATTTGAAGAGGATTAATCTTCAATCCTAATTTCTGCTGTAAACTTTGTTTGAGCACGTTTTCTATTCTCTCATTGAAAATATACCAATGTAAAAATTACATTGGTATACCGAATTAATTTTTAAAACTCTGCATTCTTAGGTGTACGCGGGAAAGGAATCACATCCCGAATATTTCCCATACCGGTTACGAATAACAATAAGCGTTCGAATCCTAAGCCGAACCCACTATGAACAGCCGATCCGAAACGACGTGTATCCAAATAATAGGACATGCTCTCTTCGGAAATCCCCACTTCGTTCATCCGGGCTACCAATTTATCATAGTTCTCTTCACGCTGTGACCCTCCGATAATCTCACCGATCTGCGGGAACAACACATCCATGGCTGCAACCGTTTTTCCGTCCGGATTTTGCTTCATATAGAAAGCTTTGATTTCTTTGGGATAGCCTGTCAGAATCACCGGTTTTTTAAAGTGTTTTTCTACCAGATAACGTTCGTGTTCACTTTGCAAATCGACACCCCAGCCATCCACCGGATACTGGAATTTTCCATTCTTATTGGGCTTACTATTTTTCAGAATCTCGATCGCCTCTGTATAAGTCACTCTTTCGAAAGAATGAGTCAGCACAAAATTCAGCTTCTCGATCAATTCCATAGAACGTTCTTCCGCTTTCTTATTCTTTTCTTCCTCCTGCTGACGGGCACTCAGGAATTTCAGATCATCCATACAATTGTCCAAAGCATAACGGATCAGGTATTTCAGAAAATCTTCCGCCAAGTCCATATTATCGTCCAGATCGTAAAAAGCCGCCTCCGGTTCGATCATCCAGAATTCCGACAAATGCCGGGTCGTATTTGAATTTTCAGCCCGGAAGGTGGGTCCGAAAGTATAGATTTTTCCCAAGGCCATAGCTCCAAGCTCTCCTTCCAATTGTCCACTCACCGTCAGATTGGTTGCTTTACCAAAAAAATCCTGTCTGAAATCGACTTCACCCTCTTCTGTCAAAGGCGGATTTTTAGGATCCAGTGTCGTTACCCGAAACATCTCGCCGGCACCTTCACAATCGGAAGCCGTAATCAGCGGAGTATGCAAATAAAAGAACCCGTGCTGATCGAAATATTGATGGATAGCAAACGCCATAGCATGACGAATCCGGAAAATAGCCCCGAACATATTGGTGCGAAAACGCAGATGGGCATGGTCTCTCAAAAATTCCAGACTATGCTTTTTAGGTTGTATCGGATATTTTTCAGGATCGGCTTCCCCTAATACGTCCAATTCATGAGCCTGAATTTCATGCGATTGTCCGCTTCCCTCACTCTTCACCAACAATCCTTTCACATGAATCGCAGCTCCTGTGGTGACTTTTTTCATCAACTCCTCTGAAATATTATTCATGTCAACCACAATCTGGATATTATTTATGGTAGAGCCATCATTCAAAGCGATAAAATTCACTTGCTTATTACCTCGCTTGGTTCTCACCCAACCACTGATTTCCACTTCTTTGTCGCAATCTCCAGATTGCAATAACTCTTTGATTGACAATTTTTTTGTGCTCATCTCGTTTAATTTACACATGAATCGTTTAACATTCTCTTCCGCCTCTTCAAGACACGGATTTGCAAAGATAACAAATTCAGACAAAAATAAAGTTCTCCTGCTTAAAACTTTATTCAATACCTTAAAGAAAATCTCCTAATCAAACAACGAATAAATCACTGAACACATCGTCCGAAACCAACCATCCTTTTTCTGTCAGCCTGATCCGGTCGTTTTGACAAACCACCGACCCGTTTTCGAGAAAAGGGGCTAGTTTCGGACGAACGGTCTTCGAAAAGTCAGGAAACTGTAATTGCATCTTTTCTTCCTGAATCCCCCACATCGTCCTCAGGTTGGTCATGATATATTCGTTAAATTTATCTTTATCCGTCAAAATCTCTTTTTCAAAGCTTAACCTATCATTAGCTAAATTATCGATATAAGATTTTAGATGAGCTACATTCCATTGACGGGAATTCAGATCGAAAGAATGTGCAGCCGGACCAAAGCCCACATATTTCTGTTGTTGCCAATAGGAGGTGTTATGTAGGGAATATTTAGAGTTTTTAGCGAAATTAGAAATTTCATAATGCTCGAAACCAATTGATTTCAAGTAATCGGAAACCCACAAATATTGATCAGCCAGTTCATCGTCGGTTTGAGGCTGAAATCGACCTTTCTGCATCAATTTTTCAAAGACTGTATTTGAATCGATGCTTAATAAATAAACCGATAAATGTGTTATAGGTAAATGATTTACGATTTCCAGATCTTGTTGCAAATGCAGTCTCGTATACCCCGGTAATCCAAGTATCAAATCTATCCCTATATTTTCAAATCCCGAATCAGCAGCCCACTCCACGGACCGGAGGGCATCCTGAGCCGTATGTGTCCGGTTTATCCGTTTCAGAACCTCATCGTTAAACGATTGGATACCGATACTCAACCGATTAAACCCCAAGGCTCTCCACCCCTTCAGTTTATCCCGGGTAATATCTTCAGGGTTTGCTTCGATAGTGCGTTCAGCTACGCAGTTCAATGCGAAATTCATTTCGAGTGTCGTAACGATATCGGTCAATTCATCCATACTCAACCATGAGGGAGTACCTCCCCCAAAATAAAGTGTCTTTACTTCCGATGTATCCAAATAATCTTTACGCAATTGTATTTCGTGTCCTAATGCAGCTATGTAGGCTTTTTTCAGCTGAGTAGAAGCAACCGAATAGAAACCACAATAATAACACTTACTCCGGCAAAAAGGGATATGTACATAAATGCCCATAGCGATTTTTTGAAATTTCGATACAAAGCTAAGAACAAAATCCGGAACCAACAGAGTGCAGTCTTCATCTTTTTACTACATTTGTAAGGATTGTTGATAGCTTCTTATGCATAAATTCTTATTTATCATCGGTTTGTTCTTCCCAGGAATTGTTTTCTCCCAGACTCTTATCGTCGGGCGGGTAATCATCCATGACGGGACTCCGGTAAGCGGCGTCAATGTCTGGTGCCCCGAACAAAACAAGGGTACTTCTTCCGATTCCACAGGCTATTTCGAGTTAGCCTGTGAAGTTCCCTGTACGCTGGAATTTTCACATGTGAATTACAAAAAAGAAAGCTATACTTTGAAAGACACCCGGAGTCCATTTATCGTCATTCTAAGAAATAAATTCAACAACCTAAGGGAAGTTGTCGTTACCGGCCGATCGATTCCCGGACGCCTCTATTCCTCGAAAGAAGGTATAGAAATGATTCCGGCCATTCTGGGCGAACAAGACATTTTAAAATACCTGGCCACAACTCCGGGCATTATTACCACCAATGCACTCGATCCGGGGATTTATGTCCGGGGAAGCAACAGTTGCGAAAATGGTTTCCTCACCCATGATATGGAAATCGCCAGCCCGGATCATCTTACCGGAATCCTCTCTACTTTCGATCCTTTTATCCTGAATAATTCGACAGTCTATAAAAGCGGTTTCCCGGCAGTTTACAACAGTTACTTATCCTCTTACATCAATATGAGGCCGGATCCCGGAAACAAACAAAAATACGAGGGAGAAATCACTTTAGGCCTTGTCTCTTCTGCCCTGAAAATAAAAGGTCCGTTAGTAAGAGATCATACCTCTTTTGCCGCTTCATTCCGTACGTCCTATTTACAAACCATCGCCCGCTTATATAACAAATCGGTAAAAGACCAGAAACAACAAAATTTTATGCCCGAATATGCTTTCAACGATGCCACCGTCAGTATAGATTCCAAACTTTCCAACCGTTGGCGGGTCACTGCCTTCGGGTTATTTACGATCGACGGTCTAAGTATGAAGTTAAATGAAAATGTAAATTATGACTTTAACTGGCACACTTTTTCAGGCAATGCAGGTGCTTGGTATACCCCTGCAAACGGTGATATCCTGCATTTCCGATTAGGGGTAAAATCTGCTTTCAGTGAAGGAGATGCCGAAGGTACGATTCCTATGGGAGGTGGTAACCGGAATTATTCCATCATTGCACGGATCATGTATACCCATTCTTTTCTGGACAAGTTTCAATGGAATATCGGAGGAAAATTCGAACAAGCCCGTTTTGAAACAGCCAATAGGCCCGATGCAGAAGAAAACATACTCATCCGCAGTTCTGATAAAAAATTCAATATCTATGAAATATATTCAGATATATCCTATCAAATAAATAATTACTTTACCTGTTATGCCGGTTTAAATTTTCAATATTACAACGGAAATTTAAAAAACTTCTGTGTTTCTCCCCGGGCAAAAATCAGCTTTTCAAAAAACAGATTCACTTTCTGGGCCGACTATGCCCAAACGGCACAATATTTAAGCCTTTATCCCTACTTTACTGTAAAAACTCCGGTAGATATCTGGTATCCTCTCGAAAAAAACATGAAACCCGCGCTCTGCCACCAATATTCGATCGGAGCAGAACAGGAAATCCAGGGAGGTTTGACTTTATATGCGGGTATTTTTTATAAAAAAATGAAACATGTCAAAGATTTTTCCTCAGGGCTGTCCACTAAATACACTGCCCTGACCGACAATATGATTACCGGCAGCGGATATGCCCGGGGGTTTGAATTCAATCTGGCCCTGGAGCGTAGAAAGATCAGTGCCCGGTTTAACTATACCCTCTCGGAATCCAAACGTAAATTTGCTGAAATCAACAACGGAAAATCCTTTTTCCCTCCTTATGATGTCAAACACAATGTTGTGGTCAATACCTCCTACGATATCAGTACACGCCTTACTTTTAACAGTTTATGGACATTTTCTTCAGGGGTTTATACCACATTCCCTGTCGGAGTAGCTGTTGCCCATAACATTAGCAGCAGCCAAAACCAACCGGTCCTCGTGCCGGTCTATACAGACCGCTACAATTACAAGCTTCCCAACAATCATCGTCTGGACTTAAACCTGGATTATACGATCCCTTATAAATATGCAAGCTTAAAATTAAGTATAGGAGCCTATAATGTTTACAATCAATCGAATCCATCTTTTGTCTATTTTAAAGCTGAACAAACGGCAAACAATCATACAAAATTTATTCCAAAATCTAAAGTCATGTTGCCGTTTATACCGTATATTTCGTTTAAAATAAAATTATAAATGAAACACCGATACTATCCGATATTACTGCTGTATTTTTTCCAGGCAGCGTGTATGCCTGAAGAAGATCTCCCTATCCGTCATACCGGGGAAACTCCGGAGTATTTTATCGAGTGTTATTGTCAACCCGGCCGGCCGTTCGCTTTATCGGCAACGAGTGTGCTTCCGGTATCCGAAGATCTGCAAATCGACTTTTCAAAAGAAATGAAAGTGACCATTCATGCAGACAAAGCCATTTCACTGATACATGCTTTATACACTCTCCCCGGTTCCGAGTTTATATACAATTATGGAAGCCCGGAAAAATTTGAAGTCCGCTATATCGATTCTTTATTCCTCGATATTACTACGATCGATCACAAATCGATCACAGCTTCGACCTCCATCCCTCCGGCAGTATCTATCTATAATTGCCAGGTAGCAGGAAATGAAGCGATCATTCGTTTTTATATTTCGGAAAAAGCCGATGAAAACTATTACATTTATACAGCAGAAGCTGTCCATGCAGATTCGATTCTCAACAAAGAAGTATGTTATCTGGATTATAGTGAATTCCAACAGGAAGGCCTTACTGAAAAGTCCGTTATCCTTCCGGATATCGGACAGGCAGAGGAAATTATTTTCACGCTGAAACGAATTACGAAAGCTAATTACGATTACCAGGTATCCCTAAATGCAGCAAATACAGCCAATCAGAGCAGTATCACGACCCCTGTCCCTTTAAAAGGTAATCTGCAGGGAGCTCTGGGTATTTTTACTTGTTATACGGAAGACAAACAAACGGTTCCACTATAAGCTATCAGTCCCTATGCTATATATATTTTTGACAGTTATATACATATTTACACGTTATAAACGTAGAATTATTTTGTTACTTGTTCGTCTTCGGTATTCGTGTTCGGGGACCCGGTCGCTTCTGTCGGTCGTCTACCTTTTTCTTTCACTGACCGGCGGAACTCCTCACTACGTTCGTCAGACACCA
>ENA-OPSV01000844-OPSV01000844.1-human-gut-metagenome-genome-assembly--contig:-NODE-844-length-23497-cov-2.576103_pt1 | contig 23497 bp, 29 predicted proteins | sample MGYA00241460_ERZ501912 | MGnify/ENA primary metagenome ERZ501912 (study PRJEB25962, sample SAMEA2042402) | human gut metagenome | biome: human gut; feature: human-associated habitat; material: faeces...
AAATATATTGGAACATATAAAGCAGAATATGATAATATAACATCCGAAGAAACTATATTTGGAGGAACAGCATTAAACCGAAAAAATGGAGATCATATAAGATTAAAAATAAAAGTAGAAAAACCAAGTGGTAACATCAATGTAATTGCTAAACTAGGAGATAATGAAAAAACTTTAATAGATGATACAGGAGAATATGAAGATAATATTTATATTGAAGGTGTGAGCTATTATTTAACTATAAAATTAGATGATTTCAAGGGAAATATTGATATTATATCAGAATAGGAGAAAATGATATGGAAAGTTTAAAAGAAAAAATACCTATGATTATAGCAGTAGTTGTAGCAATAGCAATTTGTGTAGCAATATTGTACTTTTTTGAAAATTATGAATCAGCTTACTTTACTCAAATAGACAATACTAAAATAGAAAAACTATCTAGTACAGATGATATGAAATATAAATATACTTTAGAGTGCTATAATGAAAAAGGAAAGAAAAAAGAATTAAAATTTAAAACAAGTAGAGAACTAAAAGAAGAGGCTTTTCTAAAGTTAGAAGTAAAAACTCTAGGAGTACATTCTTGGGAAGAAGTGCAATATGATGAACTTCCTAAAAAAGTTCAAACAAATTATACAAAATAAGTAATGCCACAAAAAAAAGAGGTGGTTGAAATGAAAGTAATAAAAAATATAATATTTGTAGCAATAGTATTTTTAATAAGTATAGGATTATTAGTAGTAGGTAATGGATATGATATGTATAAGGATGCAATTTCTAAAATACCTCTTACAGAAAAAGTAGAAACTATTAAAGAACACTTAGATCAAATCCATTATTTAGAACAAACGAATTGTATGGACTTAGATAAAATAGCTGGTCATTTTGGCCATATTATGGCTGAAATATGTGTTTATCAAGAGGATATTTTCAAGGATGATTTATATCAAATGGGATTTTATTTAGGTAAGTTTATTTATTTAATAGATGCTTTTGAAGATGTTGAAGAAGATTTAAAAAAACAAACATACAATCCTTTTAAAGATCAATTTAAAGAAGATAATTTTCAGGATTATTGTTTTAAAATATTAGAAATGATGATTTCTAGAAGTAGTTATTATTTTGAAAAACTTCCTTTAATTAAAAATATTGAACTTTTAAGAAATATTATTTATAGTGGTATTTGGACAAAATTTGAACTAATCAAAAAGAAAAGAATGGAGGAACAATCATGAATCCCTATCAAATATTAGGTATATCCCCTAGTGCTAGTGATGATGAAGTAAAAAAAGCGTATCGTACGCTTTCTAAAAAATATCATCCTGACGCTAATATTGGAAACCCTCATCAAGCAGAATACACTGAAAAATTTAAAGAAGTCCAAAATGCATATAAAACTATTATGGATGAAAGAAAAAAAGGTTTTAGACAACAAAGTTATGGTGGTCAAACAACTGGTGGTTATCAATATACAGGTAATGATCAAGACGCTTATCAAGAAGCTCAAGGATTTATTCAAGGCGGACGTTATCAAGAAGCACTTAATGTTTTAAATCAAATACGTAATAAATCAAGTATGTGGTTTTATTTATCTGCCATTGCTGAAAATGGTTTAGGAAATAATATACGTGCTCAAGAATATGCTCAAACAGCCTTACAAATGGAACCTATGAATATGCAATATATTCTTTTAGTGAACCAATTACAAGGAAATACGAATCAATATCGTCAAACAAGCCAACAATATGGAAATCCTGCAAGTATGATGAATTGTTGCTATTCAATTATGTTATTAAATTGTATGATGTCTTGTTGTTGTGGTAGCGGATATCATTATCCTATTTTATGTTGTTAGAAGGAGAAAATTATGGCAAAGGTTATTGGAATTGATTTAGGTACAACAAATAGTTGTATGGCTTTTTATGAAAACGGAAAAGCTAAAATTATTGAAAATAAAGAAAATCAAAAAACAACACCAAGTATTGTTGCTTTTGATAAAGATGGAAAGAAACTTGTAGGAGAACTTGCAAAACGTCAACAATCGATGAATCCAAAACGTACAATTTCTTCTATTAAAAGAGAAATGGGAGATAACTATCATGTGGAAATCGATGGTAAACAACTATCTCCTCAACTCATTTCTTCTATGATTCTACAAAAATTAAAAACGGATGCAGAAGCTTACTTACAAGAAGAAGTAACACAAGCCGTTATCACAGTTCCTGCTTATTTTAACGATGCACAAAGGCAAGCAACTAAAGATGCTGGAAGAATTGCTGGTTTAGAAGTATTAAGAATTATTAATGAACCAACAGCTGCTGCTCTTGCCTATGGTTTAGAAAATGCTTATGGTCAAAAGGTAATGGTTTTTGACTTAGGTGGTGGAACTTTTGATGTTTCGATTATTGAAATTGGTAGTGGTGTTATTGAAGTTTTATCAACAGCTGGGGATAATCATTTAGGTGGAGATGATTTTAATAAAGCCATTAGTGACTACGTCCTTGATACTTTTTCAAGACAAGAAGGAATTGATTTAAGAAAAGATCAAATTGCTTTATCTCGTATTTTAGAAGCTAGTGAACAAGCTAAAATAGAACTTTCAAGTCAATCAAGTACCATCATTAATTTACCTTTTATTTATCAAGATGTAAATGGTCCAAAAAATTTAGAAATCACCTTAACAAGACAAAAAATGAATGAACTGACAAAATCTTTAATTGATCGTCTTGTTTTACCAATGCAAACAGCCTTAAATGATGCAAGATTAACACCACAAGACTTAAATAAAGTCATTTTAGTGGGAGGTTCATCACGTATTTTAGCAGTTCAAGAAAAAGTAAAAGAAATTACTCAAATGGAACCAAGTAAATCCTTAAATCCTGATGAATGTGTAGCTTTAGGAGCTGCAATCCAAGCAGGAAAACTAAGCGGTGAAATGGTTTTATATGGTGAAGATAATGATGTTTTATTATTAGATGTTACACCTTTGACACTTTCTATTGAAACTGTTGGTGGTGTTGCTACACCATTAATTCCAAGAAACACAACGATTCCAACCAGTCACAGTCAAGTCTTTACGACATCAGCAAACTTTCAAACACAAGTTGAAATCAATGTTTTACAAGGAGAAAGACCACTCGCAAAAGATAATCAATCTTTAGGTAAATTTAAGCTTAAAAAAATCAAACGTGCGATGCGTGGAGTTCCACAAATTGAAGTTACTTTTGATATTGATAGTAATGGTATTGTTCACGTTTCTGCTAAAGACTTAGCTTCTGGAAATAGTCAAAGTATGATAATTGAAGGTTCTTCTAAAATGTCTGATACAGATATTGAAGAAGCTATTAAACAAGCGAAAATGTATGAAAGCCAAGACCAAGTTACTAAAGAAAATATGCTTTTAAAAAATGAAGTTGAAACATTGATGATCAATGTTCAAAATGGTCTTGCAACGCATAAAAAAGAAATGGATAAAGCTTTAAGAAAACAAATTAAAGGTGAACTTGCTTCTTTAATGAAAATAACTAGAAAATTCAATTATGAAACAGCTTCGCCAGATGAAATTCAAAAAATAAAAGATTCTAAAAATCATTTAGAATCTCTAGCTCAAAATATCATCGAGAGATAATTTATCTCTCGTTTCTTTTTTCTAATATTTCATCATGTTTAATAAAACCATAAGTTGCTACAATTAAAGAGCCTCCTAAATCAAGAGCTAAATCTTTCATTGTATCCTTTAAAGCTTCATGTCCTTTTAAAGGAATATCTTTTTTAGAAACAAGTGTTCCTTTTGTAGAAGCCATATATTGTTGAGCATTGGTATGAAAGATCCCATCACAACTATATTCTAATAATTCCCAAAAAGCCCCTATTCCTAGCGAAAACACAACTAAAAATAAACATGTAAAATATTTATTCATATAAATATATTTGCTTTTTTCAGCCATCATCACATGAATAAACCATAAGGCTACAAAAGATAAAATTGTACCCGAATGGAAATGTAAAAAAGAATCCCACCATGGATATCTTCCATAAAAATCAAGTCCATCTCCTAAAACTAAAGCATTAAAGGCAAAAAATGCAATAACTATATAAAGTGTTAAAGGTACTTGCATCTTAAACCATTTTTGTAAAATTCTAGGTGCTGATAATACAAGTAACATCGCACTAAATTGAAGAATACGAAAAATCATAGTTGTCACATATTTTATGTAAACATCACCAATATGATGGCGGAAAGCAATAATAAAAATTGTCCAGCCTACATGATAAATCAATAATAAAATCGTTAATATAAATAGTATTTTTTTAATAAGCAAAAGTCTTTTTTCTGTTAATTTCTTATTTTTCATAAAAAAACCAATCCCATCCTTTCTTCATTCTTAGTTCACTTTCAAAAAAATGATTTCCATTATTTTTTTGAAAGAAACAATCATTTTCTTTTTGATAGATTTTATAAGCTTCTAAGGTGTTTTTCAACACATTTTTCATCAATGCATTTCTTGTTTTATGTTCCTTACTTCCTAAACTTAAATAGATTCTTTTGTTTTTTATAGGATGATTCTTTAAATACTCTAACCACCCTTCTTGCCATAAAGACCCAGATACACTGATAGCCCCATCTAAATCAAGTTCATGAAGTGAATAAAGACTAAATAAACCTGCTAAAGAATAACCGCTAATATAACATTTTAAATATTTGTTTTTTAATTGTATTTTCTTAATTTTTTCTAAAAGAATTTTTCCTTTTTGATTTGTTAAAGAAAGTTCATTTTGCCAATCATCAATTTCAATTACTTTTAAGACATAAGAACTCTTTTGAAAATAGGCTTTAACTTCTTCTAGCCATTCATTTTGTCCTTTCATGCATAAATAAATCATGATTCCTTCTTTATCCATCTTGAACCTCCACAAAGATTGCTTGATGATTAATGGCTGGTAAAATTTTATCAAAGAAATCTTTCATTTTAATTTTTAGACTACTTGTATTAATGCATGGATGACAACCTAGGTATTCATCTTCTAATAAATCTTGATCCATTAATAATTGAACATTGTTTTTAACGTCGTTCATTAGTCCTAAAACACTAACAGAACCAGGTGTAATATCTAAATATTCATGCATTTTTTCATCACTTCCAAAAGAAAGGCGGGAACTGTTGATTTGTTTCGATATATTTTTTGTTTTGAATTTTTTATGTCCTTTTAACATTAATAAATAATATTGGCTTTTATTGGAATTTACTAAAAATAAATTTTTGCATATTGTTGCTTGTAAAGATTTTTCTATTTCTAAACATATTTCCATCGTATCTGCTTTTTCATGGTCTATGCGTTGATAATCAATATGTAGTTTTTCTAACAAATCATAAACTCTTTCTTCTTTAGCTATTCTTTTTTCTTGTGGTCTGCCTTGTTTTAATTCCATTTGTTATTCCTCATTTAAATCTATTTGATCTTTGATTTTATTAAATTCAATAATTGGCAATTGATTTTCTAAATGTTCCCCTATAAATTTTTCCATCCATACCATATCATACCAACGATTAAATTTATAGCCACATTGATGAAACTTACCTATCATTTGATATCCCAAATGATGATGATAATCAATACTATTAGTATCCAAATATTCATCATTTTCAATAGGTGAAGAAATACACGCATTTAAATTTGTAATATGTTGTGCTTTTAATGCTTTTTCTAAAGCTAAATAAAGTTTTTTACCAATCCCACATCTTTTTAAATCATAATTAACATAAATTGATGTCTCAACACACCAATCATAAGCGGCCCTATTTTTAAAACAACTTGCATAAGCATAACCGACAATTTGATCATTCTCTTTAGCAATCAAATAGGGATATTTTTCCATAACATGAACCATTCTTTGTTTAAATTCTTCAACAGATGGTACCTCATATTCAAAAGTAATCGCTGTTTTTTCAACATAATAGCGATAAATCTCTACTAATTCTTGTGCATCTTCTAAAGATGCAATTTCAATTTTCATAACTCATTCCCCCGTTTTCCTTATTATCTATCAAAATAAAAAAGATGTCCACCTAAATGAACATCTAAGATTAAGCTTCTCGCATTTCTTTTGTATATGTAAAACCATTTCCACTAACTTCTTCTACATGAGAAACAATAATAAATGCTTTATCATCAATCTCTTTAATCTTATCTTTTAAATCAGGAAGTTTACGATATGGTAAAATTGTTAAAACAACTTCTGTATTTTCTTTTAAAAACCCTGTTTTACCATCTAATAAAGTCACTCCCGCATCCATATCATTTAAAATCATTGTTTTCATCTTTTCAATTTCTTTTGTCATGACAAGAACTTGAACACAACCTTTACCTGATGATAATAAATAATTCATCATATAAGCTGTAATCAAAATTGTCATAATCCCATAAACAATTTCAGGAACACTATGGAAAGAAATTTGTAAAATAAGAATTGTCGCATCAATACCATTAACAAGTAAAGTTACGGGAACTTTAAAATGTTTTTCAACAATAAGCGCTAAAATATCAAATCCCCCTGTTGATCCTCCAGCTTTTAAAACAAGACCAATTCCAAGTCCTAATAAAAAACCACCTAAAATACAAACAAGAAGTTGATCATCTAATAAACCATGTAAATAAGTTTGTTGATTAAAAAACTCTAATAAAACAGGAAATAAAAATGTTGAAATCAATGTTTTCATTGCAAATGTCTTTCCTAAAAAACAAAGACCTATTAAAAATAAAGCAATATTAATAATTGCGACACATAATGAAACAGAAATTCCTGTATAAAAATGAAAAACTGTACTAATACCAGAAACCCCTCCTACCACAATAGAATGATCTAAAATTAATGCACTAACCGCAAACGCCATTAAAACATTTCCAATAATAATTTGAATCACTTTTTTCATATCTCTCACCTCGCAAGAAATAATAACAGTTTTTCTTTTATCAGAATGTAACCTATGTTACAATTTAACAAAGAAGGTGAAAAAATGAAAATTAATGAAGAACTATTTGACTACTTTAAACAAGTAGGAACTATTAAACATTATCAAAAAAATGAGATTATTTATATGCAAGATGATTGTGCCGATGAGTTATGTCTTGTTTTAAAAGGCAGAGTACGAGTTTATCATATTAAAAAAAATGGTGATGAAATCAATTACGATGTTCTTGATAAAGGACGTATTTTTGGGGAGTCTTCCCTTTATGAAAATGCTTATCGTCCTACTACAGTTTCCGCAATTAATGATGTTGAAATTATTACTTGTCATTTACAAGATCTTTATCCTTATTTATCATCTTCACTAGATTTAACGATTTCTTTATTAAAAATGTTAAATGATAATTGTAATCATTTAACGCAATTACTCAAATGGGCACAAACCTATAATCGTTATGAAAAAGTAGCCGCTTTTCTTTATGATTTATCAAAAGATAATAATAAAGAAAAAAATTTACTTTTTGGTCGTATTCCTTATACGCATCAAGAAATTGCTGATTCTTTAGCTATATCTCGAGTGACCGTTACTAAAGTACTTAATCAGTTTAAAGAAGAAGGACTCATTGATATTCAATACGGTCATATTCAAGTACTTGAACGTCAAAAACTCTATAATCATTATCTAGCAAAACTCGATTAGTGAATAATTAAAAAAAGATATGTTATAATAAATTATGGGAGGGATAATATGGAAAATCACGTTGGATGTTATGAAACAGGATCACTCGATTTTTTTGGACCATTATGCGTTGTGGCTTGTTATGTTGATCAAAAAGATGAATTTTGGTTAAATAAGCTAAATTTAGAAGTTACAAGCAATGAAGAAATAATACAGCTTGGAAAAGTATTAAAAGAGAAGCTTACTTATAGTTTACTTTTATTAGATAATAGTCATTATAATCAATATGTTAGTGAAGGACAAAAACTTTCTTGTATGAAAGCAAATCTCTATAATCAAGCAATGATCAATGTCATTCAAAGAATCAGTTATCCTATTTCAATAAAAACAATCGATGCTTTTTTAGCACCTAAAAAATACTATCGTTATTTAAAACACAAAACCATTGTAGTACGTCACCTTGAATTTAAAAAAGAAGATATGTCACCAGCCATGATGTGCGCAAAAATCTTATCACAATATGCTTATCTTCAATATTATCAAAACATGTGTGATTCCTTAGAAATCACTTTACCAAGAGGCTTTAATATTCTTGCAAATGATGCTGGTTATCTTTTAGTAAAAAAATATGGACAAGATATTTTAGAAAAAGTATCAAAGACTAATTTTCCAAATTATAAACAAATTTTAGAAAGAGTTTAGACTCTTTTTCTTTTTAAGAAAAAACCATTTCTTATCATCTATTTTTTTTATAATAGAACTATGGAGGAAATGAATATGATTAAAATGATTGTCAGTGATGTTGATGGAACCTTATTATCTCATGGTTACATCAATCCTAAATGTATTGAAAGTATAAAAAAAGCACAAGAAAAAGGAATTGAATTTGTTGTGGCTTCAGGAAGAGATTATTATGGTGTTACAAGTATTTTAGATCCTTTTGATATTAAATGCTCAATGATTTTAGGAAATGGAGCCCAATATTGTAATAAAAATGGAGAAGTATTAATGAATTGTTATTTGGATAAAGAAAAACTTAAAGAAATACTTCCTATTTTCATAGAACATCAAACCCCTTATATGATTTTTACAACAAATGGTTTTTATAGTACTTTAAAACCGGAAGTAGTTAGAGATCGTTTTGCTTATCGTGGTAAGGTACGCTTTGGCAATAAAATGGAAGATTTTTTACCAGGAGGTCCAATGAGTGATTCTCCTGCCTGTCAAATTCAACAGTTTGATTCGATTGATGAATTCATAAAAAAAGATTTAGACATCATCAAAGTAGAAGCTTTTTCACATGATGAATCTGAAATACAAAAGGTCCTTCCTTATTTTAAAGATATGAAAAAGATTGCGTATTTATCTTCATATCCTGATAATGTTGAAATTACAAATGAAAATGCGCAAAAAGGACTTATTTTAGAAAAAGTAATTGACCTATTAAACATCAAAAAAGAAGAAGTTATTGTTTTAGGAGATGGTATGAATGATATTACTCTCTTTGAACGTTTCCCTTATTCTTTTGCGCCAAACAACGCTGAAAAAGTTATTCAAGAAAAAGCTTATAAAGTTGTTTCAAGTTGTAAAGATGGAGCTGTTAGTGAAGCTATTGAATATGCTTTAGAAAACTTATAAAAGATTCATTTATTTTGAATCTTTTTTATTTGTTTGGAAATTTCTAAAATACTACGATAACTTTTAACATTATCACCATTATAATTTATCCCATAAAAAGTTAAATTAAAATGTTTTGCTAGTAAATAATCAACATGACTATCCCCTATATAGATAGAGTTATTCATATCAATTAAAAAATCTTTTTTAGCTTGTTCTATCATCCCTGGTTTTGGCTTTTTACAGTGACAATGATCTTTTTCATTATGTGGACAAAAGTAGATTTTTAGAATATCTATATTTTCTTCTTTTAATTTTTTTAGAAATTTTCCTGTAAACTGTTGATAATCATTCAATGAAATAATTCCATCATTAATAAGATATTGATTTGTTATAATGATAAAATCATATCCCATCTCTTTTAATCTCTTGAGTCCTTCTATTGAACCTTTTAAAAATTCAGGTTCTTTAATTTCTCTCCATTTTTCATCTGGATAATCTTTAATAATAGTTCCATCTCTATCCAAAAAAGCAATTTTTAAATAGGATGGCTTCATTTTAACTTCTTGATTCATACTTTACCTCCAAAGCTTCTATTTCTAAAATTTTATCATTTATTTTTACTAAAAAGAAGAAAACTCCTCAAAAAAAGACAATATATATATGGAAGAAATCTATATGAACAAAAATAGAGAGAATTTTATAAAATATTCAAATGATTTATGTTTTCATCATTTGCTTGTAGAAAACGAAAGAATAAGGTCTCTTATTTGTCAAGAACTCGTTTCAGACAGGAAAATTATTTCTATTAAATTAAAGAATGCGCAACATTATGGTAAAAGCTATTACGAAAAGAAATTTATTTTAGCTATTGATGATATCGGTGATATCTACAACATTGAACTACAAAGCTATGGTTTAAACGAAGAGATACTTGTTCGTTTTGAACTTTATAATGCTGAACTTTTAAGATAACAAGTAAAACAGGGAGAAGATTATACTAGTGCTCATGTTGTAAGATCATTAATTATTAGTTATGGGCATATTTTAGACAATGCTCCTCTTTATAAATATCACTTTAGAATAGTTGATGACGAACATCATATTGTCTATCCCTTTAATTGTGCTGAGATAACAATTATTCAACTTGAATATATCAATCAAGCAATCAATGAAATGACGAGTTTTAATCAGTTGATGTATCTCTTTAAAAATGAAAAAACCATATGATAAAATTGAGATAGATTATAGAATAAAGGAAGCGATACAAATGCATGACAGATATATATCTTCTGATGAATCATACCAAGAATATCTAGATCGTTTGGATAATGAGATATTACTTCATTCTCATGATAGAAAGATTTAGGAAGCAAATAAAAAATTTGAAAAAGCAAGTAATGAAATAGATAGTTTGCATAGTAAAGCAAATGAAAATATTATTAATTATATTAAAATGCAATTTCACGAAGATATCAGTAATTTTATAAGCACCCTTTCTAAACAACAAATTCTTGATATTCAAGATCGTTTATTTGATTATACAAGTATTGAAGAATTAAAAAAGAGCGTAAAAAAACATCAATAACAAAATATTGATGTTTTTATTTTACTTATCTTTCCAAAAATCAACCGGTTCATATTCTTGTAACTGTGCAAGAAATCCAGCTTTTTGAAGCTCTTCTTGAATTTCATCAAGAATCTCTTCACTGTCTGCATGAACTGTATGATAATGATATCCTGATGTGACATTTTTTAGTAAGCTTGAATGTCCTGTTTGTAGATTTGTCATATAATTTTTAATATCTCTTCTTGAGGCAATATTTAATGTTGCTTTTACAATATTATAAACTTTATGATAAACAAAGACATCTTCAACATAACCACCTAAGTCAACAATTAAAGAAAGTTCTTTTTCTACTTCATTATCATCATGATGTACCTTAAAAATACGTTTACAAACTTTTTGTGTATTTAAAACATATCCTTTATGTGTTGAATAAATATCATAATCACCAGCACGAAGTAAAGCAATGTCTTGAACAATGACTTGCCGACTTACTTGGAGGGTTTTCGCTAAATATGTTCCTGATACAGGTTGTAAACTGTTTTTTAAAATATCAATAATGGCTTGTCTTCTTTTATTTCCATCCATAACTCGCCCTCCTTAATTGATATTATATCACATGTAAATTCTTCAATGAAAGGTCTAATATTGGTGCAGAATGTGTTAGAGCACCACTTGAAACATAATCTACTCCTAAATTTGTAAGTCTTGCAATGTTTTCTTTTGTGACATTTCCTGAAACTTCAATCTCAGCACGATGATCAATATAAGCAATAGCTTCTTTTAACATATCATCATCCATATTATCTAACATGATAATATCCGCACCTGCTTCTACAGCTTCCTTGACCATTTCCATATTTTCTACTTCAATTTCAATTTTTCTAACAAATGGTGCATACTCTTTAGCAAGCATAATGGCTTCCTTAACACCACCAGCAGCACCAATATGATTATCTTTTAATAAAACACCATCACTTAAATTATAACGGTGATTATGTCCACCACCGACTCTTACTGCATATTTTTCAAAGATACGATTATTTGGTGTTGTCTTACGTGTATCTAATAAACGAATAGAAGAATCTCTTAAATATTCTTGAACATTCGCTGTATAAGTGGCAATTCCACTCATTCTTTGTAAATAATTTAAAGCAACACGTTCTCCACTTAATAAAATACGAACATCCCCTTTAACACGTCCTAAAAGTTGCCCTTTTTCTACATGGTCGCCATCACTTGCAAAGAATTCGACATCACACGCTTCATCTAATAATTCAAAAGTACGTTCAAATATTTGTAATCCACAAATAATACCATCTTCTTTACAAATTAAATCAACGACACCTGTTTTAGAAAAAGGCATAACACTATTTGTAGAAACATCTTCACTAGTAATATCTTCTTTTAAGGCACTGATAATAAGTGGGTCTACATTTAATTTTAAAGTTGTTTGATCAAACATATAATGAGCTCTCTCTTTTAAACTTTTTTCAATACGTTTGGCAGCACGTTTAGCAAAAACAAGACTTTCTAAAAGTGAATTACTTGCTAGACGATTCTTTCCATGAACACCATTGCATGCTGTTTCTCCAATAGCATATAAATGTTTCATACTGGTATGACTATCATAGTCTACTTTGATACCACCCATAAAATAATGTTGTGCAGGTACAACAGGAATAGGTTCTTTAAAAACGTCATAACCTTTTTCTTTACAATGTTCAACGATATGAGGGAAATGACTAGCAATTTCTTCTTTACCAATTGGTCTTAAATCTTCATAAACATAATCTGTTTGATCTTTTTCCATTTGTTTAAAGATGGCTTCTGCCACAACATCTCTTGGAAGAAGTTCATTGACAAAACGATTTCCATTTTTATCTAAAAGAATAGCCCCTTCACCACGTACAGATTCAGAAATCAAAAAGCTTCTTTCATGATCTGTTGTATATAAAGTTGTTGGATGAATTTGTACATAATCTAAATTCTTAAGTTCAATTTGATATTTTTTAGAAAGTTCAATACCATCTCCTGTTAAATGAGGATAATTTGTAGAATGTTTATAAAGTCCTCCGATTCCTCCAGTAGCTAAAACAACTTTTTTAGCGTATACCTTTTCTTCTTGATTATTTCTTTTAATCACTCCACCTAAAGCAACATTTCCCCGAACAATTAAATCAACAAGAGGTGTATTTTCTAAAAGTGTCACATTCTTTTTTTGTCTTACTTTTTCTAATAAATGTCTCGTAATTTCTTTACCTGTAATATCTTCATGATAAAGAATACGTTTTTGGCTATGAGCCCCTTCTCTTGTAAAAGCAAGGCTTCCGTCTTCATTTCTTTCAAAATCAACCCCATAACTAATTAAATCTTGAATAACATCTGGTGATGATTTAATCATTAATTCAACTGAATAAGCATCATTTTCATAATGACCTGCTTTCATCGTATCTTCAAAATAACTATCATAGTCATCTTCATTTCTAAGCATACAAATTCCACCTTGTGCTAAAAATGAATCACTTAATTCCGCCTCTTTTTTAGTAACCATTAAAATATTTAAATCTTCTGGTAAATGTAAAGCCATATAAAGGGCTGAACATCCACTTCCTACTATTAATACATCTGTTTTCATATTCTACTCCTATTTTGCAAGTTCTAACATTTTTTTAAGTGGACTTAATGCTTTTTGCATAAAGTCATCATTTAAAATCACTTCATTTGTATCATTTTCTAAAACATCAACGATTTTTTCTAATGTCACTTTTTTCATATTTGGACAAACTTGCACATCCATAATAGTGTGTAAATTTTTATTCGGTGCTAATTCTTTGATTTTTGCAAAAACACCGTCTACTGTCCCAATAATAAAATCTTTCGCATTTGTTTGAACAACATAATCAATAATGGCAGAAGTGCTTCCTACAAAATCAGCAGCTTCAACGATTTCTCTTTTACATTCTGGATGCACTGCAATTTTAGCCTCTGGATATTTTTGTTTTGCTTCATTTAATTTATCCAAAGTAATATTGGTATGACGAGGACAATGTCCATAATTTGTCATCACATTTTTTTCAGGGACTTGTTTTCTTACAAAATCTCCTAAGTTTTGATCTGGTATAAAGAAAATATTTTTTTGTGGTAATGCTTTAACAATTTTTACAGCATTTGAAGATGTTACACAAACATCCGCATATTGTTTGATTTCAGCTGTCGAATTAATATAACAAACAACAGCTAAATCATCATATTTTTCTCTCATTTCTTTAATTTCTTTAATTGTAATCATATGTGCCATTGGACAATCTGCAAAGGCATCAGGCATTAAAACCTTTTTATTTGGATTTAAGATTTTGGCACTTTCCCCCATAAATTCAACACCCGCAAAAACAATACGATCAGCTTCTGTTTGAATTGCTACTTTAGCAAGATAAAACGAATCTCCGATATAATCAGCAATCTTTTGCACTTCTTCATCCACATAATAATGTGCTAAAATAATCGCATTTTTTTCTTCTTTTAACTTTTTAATTTTTTCTATATTATCCATATAACTTCTCCCTTTTCTCGAGGAGAGTATACTCCTTTTGTTTACACCTGACAAGACAGTTGTCAAAAATAAATATAAAAAAGATATCTTTTTTCAAAGATACCTCTTACATTTCTTTTAACCCTAATAAAATACATCCAATCAACATATATTCCTTTAAGCTTTCAATCTTAATCAAATCAGGGATATAACTCTTTGGCATATATTTTTCCATTTCTTTTTTTACATCATCACTTTTAGAAATCAACCGATTATAAATAATGATTGCATCCGGTGCCACCATCGAAGTAATCCCTAAACAATACTTCATTGTCCATTCAAGAGCTCCTTCTGGAGTTTTTTTGATTTCTTGATAATTCTCACTAAAAGAAATCGGTAAATACTGAATTTCACCGGCAACATTATGCCTTCCTTTAATTAAATGTCCTCGATGAATATGTCCTACTCCTCCCGTTCCACCAATACGTGCTTGATAAAGGAATGAAACAGATTCATAGTCATCTTGTGAAGCAAAATATCCCATCACAATTGTATTAACATCATTATTAATGACAATCTTTTGACTATATTTTTCTTCAAGAAAAGCTTGTAAATGACATTCATTCAAGCCATATTTTTTTAAAGTTACTACCCCATTATAAACAACCCCAGGTAGTGAAAGACTAATGAGTTCTATATCAGGATATCCATATAAAATCGTATTAATTAAATCAACAATATCATCGACTGAAATAGTGTTTTTATAGACTTCAAAATCTTCTAAAATCATATTATTTTCATCATAAAGACGACTTACAAGTCTTACTTTTTGATCTAATTGAATAAAAGCAAGTGCTAAAACTTGTTGATGAGCTTTCAACATTTGTTTAATAGGTAAAGGATTTTCTTGTTGACTTTGAACTTCTTTTTCTTTATAAAGTTCATCTTCTAAAAAAGTAATCGTATTTCCCACATCATATTTTCCAAATAATGCAGGTGATAAAGCATAAACACGCTTATTTTTTAAGACTCCTTCTACTTCAGATAAACGAAATGATACCTGTGGTGCTAGTAGAATAACATCATAGTCTTTCGCCATGTCATAAAGATTTCCATAAGAAACAGCATTAAATTCAAAATCTTTATTTAGAAGCTGTACACCCTCATTTAATTTTTCCGCAAAGAAACCTGTAGTAAGTCCACTTGTACACGAAAGAAGTACTTTTGTTTTTTTAGAAGTTGTCAACCTTTGTAAACAAAGACGCATGTCATAAAGTAAACCTAAAGCGTGATGAAAATTATTCATTTGAAAATGAATAAAGAAGACTTTTTCTTTAGTCACCTTATTTTCAACATCGAGTTCAATAATACAATCAGGATAAAAATTAATGAATCCTAAACCATATTTTGTTTCAATCACAATATTATCATTTACTTCTTTGACATCCCAATCGTCTTCATTTTGATTCAACAGCCATCTCTTTAAAAGTTCTGTATCAATCTCTTTTAAAAAAGAATCCATCGTCCTCACCTCTTTTTTCATTATACATTTTTTCATCCAAAAATTAAAATTCTTGATAATAATCAAGAATTATTGTTCAGGTACAACTGCGAAATAAACAAGGTCTTCTTCATGATCATTGACCATTGTATGTTTATGACCTTTAGGACAATAATGAACACTTCCTTTATGAAGTTCTTCTCTTTGTCCATCATAAATAACATAACCATTACCAGAGATGACATAAATCACCTCACTGTTTGTTTCATGAACATGTTCTCCAACACTTCCACCAGTTGGAATATGTCCAATCATAAAACGATTCAAACCATCAAAATACATTTTTGCCTCAATGTATTTTTCGCCACCTTTAAAGTTTTCAAATTTGTCTAAATTATTTTCATCATATTCAAAAATCATTTTTATATCCCCCAATCGCTTTTCATTATAACATATCTTACAGAAATGTAAGATGACGAATTGCATGATTTTCTATATAATATTAAAAGAAGGTGATCTTATGTATAAATTATTAATTGTTGAAGATGATTTTATTATCGCAAAAGGCTTACAAAAACATTTTGAAAAATATCATTATGATGTTCAATATATAGAAGATTTTGAACATGTTTTAGATGAATTTTTAGAGTTTCAACCTGATCTTGTTTTATTAGATATCCATCTTCCTTTTTTTGATGGTTATTATTGGTGTCAAGAAATTCGGAAAATCTCACAAGTCCCTATTGTTTTTATTTCTTCCGCTAATGAAAATATGAATATTGTTTTAGCAATGAATATGGGTGGTGATGATTTTATTAATAAACCTTTTGATTTACAGGTTGTACAAGCTAAATTACAAGCGATTCTTAGAAGAACTTATAGTTTTTCTAAAGATTTTCATTTGTTAACTTATCAAGATGTTCATTTAGATATCTTAGCTGGAAAAATCACTTATCAACAAAAGGAACTTATTCTAACTAAAAATGAATTAAAAATCTTAGAATATTTATTTGAACATGCGGAAGTGATTGTTTCTCGTATTGATTTAATGAATCATTTATGGGATGATCACCAATTTATTGATGATAATACTTTAAGTGTTAATATGAATCGTTTAAGAAAGAAATTAGAAGATATTGGTTTACATGATTTTATTCATACTAAGAAAGGCTTAGGTTATTTATTATGTTTAAAGACTATTTAAAGAAAACATATCCCGTCTATCTTCTTTATTTGTTGTTTGTCTTATGTACTTTTGTTGTTTTAATGATATGTCAAATGATTTCAGATTTAATTATTTATATGTTAAGTCTCTATTTTTCTATCATCCTTCTTTATTTTTTACTTGATTATAGAAAATACAAACAACATCATCAATATTTGATTTATTTAAAAGACAATCCTGAATTGTTTGATAATTTACCTCAAGAAAGCTATCTTGAAGAAAAAACGTATCAAGAAATGCTTCAAATATTGCAAAAAAAGATATTTCAACTTAAACAAGAAAATCAACAAAAATACAATAACACGATAGATTATTATACAAAATGGGTCCATCAAATCAAAACTCCTATTGCTGGATTAAAACTCATCATTCAAAATGATTACCCAGATAAAAAAATGCTTGTAGAACTTTTAAAAATAGAACAATATGTCAATATGGCTTTACAATATGTACGTTTAGATTCTATTCACCATGATCTTTCTTTTCAAAAAGTTTCTTTAGATCATCTTGTTAGTCAAGAAATCAAAAAACAATCACTCTTTTTCTTTCAAAAAAATTTAAAAGTAGATTATCAAATTAAAGACTTACAAATCTTAACAGATGAAAAATGGAGTGGTTTTGTCATTGAACAAGTTCTTTCTAATGCTTTAAAATATACGAAAGAAGGAAGTATTACTTTTTATAATGAAGGTGAAAAGCTTTATATTCAAGACAGTGGTATTGGTATTAAAGAAAGTGATCTGCCACGTGTTTTTGAAAAAGGATTTACAGGTTTTCAAGGAAGAAATGATAAAAAAGCCAGTGGTTTAGGTCTTTATTTATGTAAAAATATTTTTAATCAATTGGGTCATTGGATTTCTATTGAATCAAAAGTAAATCAAGGAACAACTGTTTGTCTTGATTTTAGTAAAAAAGAAATATTTATTGAATAATCTTACAAAAATGTAAGAGAAAGTTATATATAACTAAATTTTACAATTTATTTCAAAATAAAAAAAGCTAGATTTTACAAGGGTTTTAAGAAAGATACTATCGTTTCAATTTAACATAATAGTATCTAGCTTTACCCCAAATTTACCCCAAAAATAAATAAGTGTTATACCAGGATATATAGCTATTAGTCATTTTAGGCTAATAGTTTTTTTAGCTACGTACTCAATTTGGATACATAGCTATTATGATCTTTTATAAGAGTGTTCACCATTTAGTGTGGACCTTACAAAAGAGGTAGCGCAATCTTGCGAACCCCTAAATATAAAATTTTAATATGTTGTAAGCTTTACTATTACTCATTTTTAAGTAATAGCTTTATTTGACGGCTGAATTTTCAGCTACCATATAAATATATGATTATGTTATCTTATTTTTTTAGCACGCTCATTTTTGAGCTAGTTAATGTTATAGGACTTTCGCCCAATTTTGGGCATGTTGATATTTTAGGGTGTTGCTCAATTTTGAGCCATAGTTATTATGATCTGTTTAATTTGTATGGTGTCATTGAATTAGTGACACCTATTTTATTAATAATTCTAGCATTTTGTCTTATTAGCGATAGGGTTTGTCATTGGTGATAGGACATTTCGTCCTATTGTGAGGGAGTAGGCAATCACGACCCCCTCTCTATAGACAACACTTTAAAGTACGTCCTGTACTGTCTTGGTATTCACTTGGAATAAAGAAATCCTGAGGGCGCAATTTTGCGCTTTCTAAAATTTGTTGATAATTACGGACTTTTCAGTCCATAACTCTATATAGCATTTTCTAATATTTTAGAAATGGGGGTAACACTTTAGATTTCCTATTACAAATATAAAATAATGTGCAACCTTTTTAGAGTGTGCAACCGTTGAAAATGGGTGCAAGATAATAAAGGCTAAATAAAATAAAAAAAATGACTATTTTTTGTCGGTGTCTTTTGGTTTATAGCAACTTGACCAGGTAGGAATGTATCCTGGTCCTCCATCTAAATATTCATCTTCCTCAAGCTGTTTTAATTCTTCTTCAGTCAATAAATCTTCGAGATTACCTTCAATTTCAATTTCTATTTCCTTATTTTTTTCCTTTTGTGACCTCATTGAACAATCCACCTTTCTTAAAGAAATCATATAGCTCTTTATCTTTATCATACAACAATTAAAAGAAAAGTTACAATTTCAAAACCATAGAAAAGGAAATAAATAAATTATTATCAGTATAATTAAACAAATGATCATAATTTTTAATATGGCTTTCATATGTTCCTCCTTGAATTTATGCAAAATAAAAACCGACTATTTTTTGTCGGCTATTATTTGAAATTAATTATTGACCTTGTTCCCAAGCCCATTTTTTAGCTTTCTCGTATGCATCAATTGCTTCTTTAGGTACATTTTCTAAATTGCCTTTTGCAATTTGTTCATAGTAAGGGTTAAAAATATCAAATAATTTATCAATTTCCTCTGGGAACTCTCTATAAACCATGTTATTATCAATCCTTTCTTCTCTTCCATGCACAATATTCAGCTTCAACTTCATCATATCTATGCAATCTATACATTTTTTCTGCATATTTACTTATCTCACCTACATTATATTCTTTTATTGGCAGGGTATCAATCTATTATATCGTGTTTTACCTATGTACTTTTTTATACAAGGGTGTACCGAAAATGTCACACCCTTTTGAATGTCTATATAATAAAGAGGGTGCACGAAACAGTCACCCTCCATATTTGAAATAATCTTAACCTTTATTAACAAACCGTTTTATCATGTACAAGTATTTCATTTGCTTTTAGTTTTTTTAGAATAATATCAAAGTTTGTTGCTACTTCATTTTTTAATTCATCAATAAGATCTTGATTTACCTGTAAAACTTGAGCAAGTTCAATCATCCCATCAATTTCGTTCAATTCTGTAATTGCAAAATCTAAATCCGCTATATTGGTTAAATCTTCTAAGCTCTTTCTTTGTTCCATAATTCTGTTTTTAATTGTGTTATATGCTTTATTTTTCATTATTCTTCTTTCCTTTCACTCTCTAAATCCTTTTATTTTGAGTTATAAGCGTTGCTTTATAAAATAGGTATTTCTTTTTCAAATGATATAATATCGCTTAATGTGGCTTAAATTTGTTATATTCTTATTTGCTATAGGCACAACCTTTCTTTTGTGCTTTAACTCCTTGAGCATATCCAAATATAAAAGCATTGATTATGGCCATAGTTCCACAATCACTATAATTTGAAATTTCAACAATATCTCTTGATCTCATTTCATAGATAGGATTGATTTTATTTTGTGTATTTTTAATTATTTCTAATGTATTTAATTTTCCCATTGTTATTTACCTCTTTTCTTTATTTTTTATTATGCTATCATACAACGTGTATAACCTTTGAGGTTTTTACCTCTTTTAGCCGTAGGTGTAGAGCTTTTGCTCTATGCCTTTTAATTTTTAACAATATCCATGAAAGAACTTATCGATGACACCATCGAAGATATTAACCGCTTCATCATCCATTTCAGGGGTCATAGTGACATATCTATCTAACGTTACTTGAACAGATGCATGGCCAAGCCTGTTAGATACAACTTTTATATTGGTCCCTGCTTCAAGTGCTTTAGTAGCATAGAAATGCCTTAACGTATGAAATCTAAATTCCTTGTTGTATGGTTTAAGCTTCTTTTGGATATTTCTTCTAACGTAGCTAGGTCGCTTTAGATAACCTTTTGAATCACTACATACATATTTACCCCCTCCAAATGTTTTACCGTAGAAAAGGGCAAATTTATCCAAATTAGACTTATACTTTTTTAACATTTCTATCAAATCATTAGAAACTTTAATATTTCTAATCGATGTAGGGGTTTTTGTTGCAATTTCATGAATACCACCAATTTCACTTATTTGCTTATTAATATCGAGCGTATGATTTTCAAAATCAACATCATCCCATGTCAAACCGAATATTTCTGAAGCTCTAGCACCAGTGTATAGAGCGATATAGAATGAAATATATTCAGGGTCTGTTTCATGAAATAGGGTAGGAATTAACTTTAACGTTTCTTCATCGGGTAATTCATAATCTTTGTATTTTTCTTTTTTATACTTCTTCTTCCTAATATAGAGATATGGATTATTTGCAATGAATCCTTGATCAAATGCCAGTCTAAGCATTGAACCTAAAACAATATGTACGTTCTTCATAATGTGTTCTGTTAGCTTGTTAGATTGCTTTGTAATGAAGTTTTGAATGACCATAACGTTTATATCTTTCAAGTAAAGATGTCCTATTTGAGACTTAATATGATTCTTATAGACGTTAGCATATCCTTTCAAAGTGTTTTCTTTTAAAGATTTGTTCTCAGCTTCATTCTTCATCCAATAATCATAAAGTTCATTTACAGACATTTTATTTTTTAAATTCTGATAGCCTGCACGATTGTATGCATCAAGCTTTACTCTTAAGTTTTCTTTTGCTTCTTTCAAAGTCTTTCCATAAGCATATATTCTTTTTGGGTTTCCATTCTCGTTTTTTCCAACAACCTCGTTTACTTCATATGTGTATTTACCATCTTTCTTTTTAATTTTTCTTGCTTTAGCCATAATTTATAGTCCTTATTAAGAATTAAACAATATCATTGTTGTTGTGTGATTGAGTTTTATATCTTTAATTTTATTAATCATTTCCTTTGAATTAACCCAATTAAAAACCTCAATAACATCATCTTTTTTACCTAATATTAATCCTAAAGAAAAATCATTATTCTTTGCATTGATTAATAGAAACGATTTTATACCTTTACCTTTTTTTATTGCATATCTTTTATTTCCTGAAATTTCTTTATAAATCATGCGTATATACCTCTCATTTTTTCTAGTTTTTTAAATTCTCACTTATATATTTTAAATTCTCACTTTTTGTTATATGTGAGAATTAATAAAAACACCGAGAAAATCAACACTTTTTAACGTATCTCGGTTTAAATTCTCATTTTTTCAACTTAGACCGCTCTTACTAAAAACGGCCTATAGCTGAGAATTGAGAATTTAATGTTTTTTTCGCTTAAAACTCTTATGAAATCAACGTTTTTTTAAATTGTCACATGTTTAAAATTTGAGAATTTAATAATCAATAATGAGAATTTAAAGAATGTTATTCTTTTAACGTAATTGTGCTTGTTCTTTCTTTTCCTTTTCCTGTTATTTTTACTTCAATCTCATTATTTTCTATAAGTTCTTTTTTTACTCTTTCAAACGTTGATTTAGAGCACCCACTATTTTCAATAAATATTTGCTTTAATTCTTTATTTTCAATACTGTTATTTTCACTATCTTTTAATAATTGTAGTAACAATTTACTCATTTCTTCTCTTTGTGAAGTTTTACTTTTACCAAAATTATTACTTACAAAGTCTTTATCTTTTTTATCTGTTATACCTTTAAAAATCACCTGTCCGTTAAATATTTCAAATAAAACAGTGGGCTGTGTTTTACTTAAATTATTCTTCTCTTGTGATAAGTAACGTGTATTATCATCAACTTTACCTAGAATAAACACACACCTTGAAGCGTCCCATATTTCTGCACTATCTCCAACTCTTTGACGTCCGTAACTTTCTCTTTTATTGGTGTGTGCTAATAAAAGAAAGGTTGTATCTTCTTTTACTGCTAGGGCTTTTAAACCTCCCATAAAATCTCTCATAGTGGTTTTGTCACTCATATTTGTATTAGGTGGTAAGAAAGCTTGAATAGGATCTATGATAACTAATTGAGGTTTTATATTGTGTATAACTCTTTCTAGTTCTTTTGAACCTATTTTAATTTTATAGGTATGCTCATTTTCTGCACCTAGAACATAAATATTTTTTTCTATGGTCTTACCTTGCAATTTTATTTTTCTTTTGGTTACTTTGCTTATATCTTCCTCACTAGATAAAAATAAGACTTTTTGTGGCTTTCTTTGTTGTTTTAAATATTCTTCCTCACTTTCAAAAAATACTTGTTCACCACTAGATATAGCACTTGTTATTGCACTTGAAACAAAGCCTTTACCTGTTCCACCATCACCACACAGAATGGTAACTTCATTTTTAGGAATGTAATTAGTTATTAACCATTCTATCGGTTTTTCTTCTATCTCACATAAAGTATCTATATGAAACGTTTTTCTTGTATCAATATCTTGCATTAATTGCTTCCTCTTTGTTTATAGCTTTCTATAGCCTTAACCCTATTAGAAACATCACAACCACGATATACTTCTTGAAATCGTTCAATTTCCCTTTGTGAGAACATAAACCCTTTACCTGTTTTAATGGCTTGTATTAGTCCTAATTCTCTTAACGTTGAGATATGTTGTTTTGTAGTGCCTAGTTTTTGAGCCACTTCTTCTTGTGATAGCATATTCAAGTATAAAGCTTTT
>ENA-OPSV01000851-OPSV01000851.1-human-gut-metagenome-genome-assembly--contig:-NODE-851-length-23382-cov-2.748446_pt1 | contig 23382 bp, 19 predicted proteins | sample MGYA00241460_ERZ501912 | MGnify/ENA primary metagenome ERZ501912 (study PRJEB25962, sample SAMEA2042402) | human gut metagenome | biome: human gut; feature: human-associated habitat; material: faeces...
TGAAATGTCATGCGGCAGTTTTTTATTGCATAGGAAATTTCGATGAAATCGCCAATAAAATAAAAATCATCTGGTTTTTTTAAACAAACCATGCTATACTAACTAAGTTACTGAGGCGTTTTCCGAGACTGCTGAAAAGCTTATTACAACATGAAGGAAGACAAGTAGTCGGTTTTTCAGTTGTTTCGGCGCCTTAAGACAAAAAATATAAAGGAGACGAACTATGACAAAACAGTTTAGTATGGAACTTGCAGGACGTACACTGATGGTAGAAGTTGGACGTGTTGCAGCACAGGCAAACGGTGCAGCATTTATGCATTACGGTGATACTGTTGTATTATCTACAGCAACAGCATCTGAAAAGCCAAGAGATGGAATTGATTTCTTCCCATTAAGTGTAGAATATGAAGAGAAATTATACGCAGTAGGTAAGATCCCAGGTGGATATTTAAAGAGAGAAGGAAAACCTTCTGAGAATGCAATTCTTACAGACCGTGTGATTGACCGCCCAATGAGACCACTGTTTCCAAAAGACTACAGAAATGACGTTGCGTTAAACAACTTAGTTATGTCTGTAGATCCAGATTGCAGCCCAGAACTTACAGCAATGCTTGGTTCAGCGATCGCAACAGCAATTTCAGATATCCCATTTGACGGACCTACAGCATCTACAATGGTAGGACTGATCGACGGAGAATTTGTGATTAACCCAACTTCTGCACAGAAAGAAGTTTCTGATCTTGCATTAACTGTTGCATCTACAAGAGAAAAAGTTATCATGATCGAAGCTGGTGCGAATGAAGTACCAGAAGATGTGATGTTAGAAGCAATCTTCAAGGCTCACGAAGTGAACCAGGAGATCATCAAATTCATCGATACAATTGTTGCTGAATGTGGAAAAGAAAAACACGACTACGAGCATCATATCGTAGATCCAGAGATGTATGATGATATGGTAGCTTTTATTACTCCAGAAGCAATGGAAGAAGCTGTATTTACAGATGATAAACAGACAAGAGAAGCAAATATCCGTGCAATCGAAGAGAAATTAGAAGAAAGATATGCTGAGAATGAAGAATGGTTAGCACAGATCGGTGAAGCTGTTTATGCATTCCAGAAGAAGACTGTCCGTAAGATGATCTTAAAAGATCACAAACGTCCAGATGGTCGTGATATCAAACAGATCCGTCCACTTCACGCAGAAGTTGACTGCCTGCCAAGAGTTCATGGATCTGCATTATTCCAGAGAGGACAGACTCAGGTTATGACAGTGACAACACTTGGATCATTATCTGAAGCACAGCGTCTTGATGGAATTGATGTAACAGAAACAACAAAACGTTATATGCATCACTATAACTTCCCTTCTTACTCTGTAGGAGAAACAAGACCAAGCAGAGGACCAGGACGTCGTGAGATCGGACATGGTGCATTAGCAGAGCGTGCGTTAGTTCCAGTATTACCAAGTGAAGAAGAATTCCCATATGCGATCCGTACAGTATCAGAGATCATGGAATCTAACGGATCTACATCTCAGGGAAGTATCTGTGCTTCATCTCTGTCATTAATGGCAGCAGGTGTTCCAGTGAAAGCTCCAGTTGCAGGTATCTCTGTTGGACTTGTAACAGGAGAAGGAGATGACGATTACATCATCTTAACAGATATTCAGGGACTAGAAGACTTCTTTGGAGATATGGACTTTAAAGTAGCAGGTACAGACAAAGGTATCACAGCGATCCAGATGGATATCAAGATTCATGGATTGACAGAACAGATCATCCGCGAAGCGATTGCAAGAACAAAAGAAGCAAGAACATATATCCTTCATGATGTTATGAATCCAGTGATCCCAGCTGCAAGAGACCACGTCGGAGAATTTGCTCCAAAGATCTCTCAGTATACGATCGATCCTGAGAAGATTTCAGAAGTTATCGGTAAACAGGGTAAAACGATCAATGGAATCATTGATGAAACAGGTGTTAAGATCGATATTGACGAAAGCGGACGTATCGATATCTTAAGTGAAGATCAGGCAATGATCGATAAAGCGATCAGCATCATTAAATCCATCGTAGAACCATTGAATGTTGGAGATATTTACGAAGGTGAAGTTGTAAGGATTATGAACTTCGGTGCATTTGTACAGCTTTCTCCAAACAAAGACGGAATGATCCACATTTCAAAACTTTCTAATGAAAGAGTTGAGAAAGTAGAAGATGTCGTGAATATCGGAGACAAAGTAGCTGTCAAAGTATTAGAAATCGACAAGATGGGAAGAATCAATCTGAAATTAGAAGAAAAGATTGAAGATTAATTAAGAATGACAAAACAGCTTTTTGTATGCGAAAGTGTATGAAAAGCTGCTTTTTTGTTCTATAGGAGAATTTGATAACTCAAGTAAAATAAACCCAAATAAGAGGATAAAACAAATGAAACATATTATATTAGCATCTGCTTCCCCAAGAAGAAAAGAAATCTTAGAACTTGCTGATCTGAAATTTGATGTTATGCCAAGCGATGCACAAGAGATTACAACGAAAACAGCACCAAATGAAGTAGTTATGGAATTAGCATCAATCAAAGCGAAAGACATATATGAGAAATCAGAGAAACAAAGTATGATCGTTGGAGCAGATACTGTTGTTGCATATCAGGGACAGATTCTTGGAAAACCAGCAGACGAAGCGGACGCAAAAAGAATGCTTACAATGTTAAGTGGACAGACACATGAAGTGTATACAGGAGTTTGCGTTATCGAAGATGGAAAAACAAAAACATTTTATGAAGAAACAAAAGTTACATTTTATGAGATCAGTGATGAGCAGGTCGATCATTATATCAAGACTGGAGAACCTATGGATAAGGCTGGGTCTTATGGAATTCAAGGAAAAGCAGCTGTCTTTATCAAAGGGATCGAAGGAGATTACTACAATGTTGTAGGATTTCCAATTGCAAGATTTTTGCAGGAAATCACAAAATAGTTATGTATTTTTTCAAAATATGAGGGGAAAACCTTTGACGATATCTATGAATCTCTGTTATGATGTGAGGTAAAGGCAAAAAACAGATATATCGATAGAAAATTTTAAGAAAGGGATTAGAAGAATGGGCAAGATTGCGATCGTAACAGATAGTAACAGCGGAATTACTCAAAAAGAAGGTAAAGAATTAGGAATCTCAGTGATTCCAATGCCATTTTATATTAACGAAGAATTATATTTTGAAGATATTACATTAACACAGGATGAATTTTATCAGAAATTAAACGAAGATGAAGATATCAAAACATCTCAGCCTGCACCTGGAGATGTGTTGGATCTGTGGGAGAAGTTATTAGAAGACCATGATGAGATCGTGCACATCGCGATGTCTAGTGGATTAAGCAGTTCCTGTGCGACAGCGGCAATGTTAGCAGATGATTATGATGGAAAAGTTCAGGTTGTAGATAACCAGAGGATTTCTGTCACACAGAGACAGTCTGTCTTAGATGCGGCCAAATTAGCGGAAGAAGGAAAGTCAGCCAAAGAGATCAAGGACATCTTAGAAGCAGACAAATTAGATTCCGGAATCTATATCATGGTAGATACGTTAAAGTATCTGAAGAAAGGCGGACGTGTTACAGCAGCAGGAGCAGCTATCGGTACAGTGCTTGGAATCAAACCAGTTTTACAGATCCATGGCGAGAAGCTGGATGCATTTGCGAAGACAAGAGGTGTCAAACAGGCAAAGAAAAAGATGATCGCAGCAGTAAGAAAAGAGTTAGAAGAGCGTTTCCCAGATGGAGATTTTGGTAAACACGCATATCTTCAGTCTGCATATACAAAAGATGAAGAGGCAGCGCTCAAATGGAAAGAAGAACTGATGGCAGAATTTCCAGGAATGGAATTCCAGCAAGATCCGTTATCTTTAAGTGTTGCATGTCATATTGGTGCAGGTGCATTGGCGGTTGCTTGGACACATAAGATTGATGATTAATAGCATTAATCTTCTTTTCATCTCGAAGAAATGTAAACAAAACATGAATTTTACATGAAATCCTTGTGTGATCATAGCACAAGGGTTTCTTTTGTGTTACAATACAGTCAATTTCGATACAATAGATAGCAGGAGATAGATGTTATGGAAATGAAAAAAGTATTAAAATACGCAATGGAGATCGGAGAATGCATGCTAGTGTCAGGAGCAGGTGTTTCAAGGGTAGAAGATACGATTTCAAGAATCTGCAAGGCGTATGGAGCAAAAGAAGCCAATGTATTTTCTATCACATCAAGTATTGTAACAACGATCGAAGATGAAAAAGGAGAAATCTTAACGCAGACAAAGCGTATCAGGTCATATAAGACAGACTTTACCAAACTGGATGAGTTAAATCAGTTATCAAGATATATGTGCAAAGAACTTCCGGAAGAAGAGGAAGTAAAACGAAAGATCGCAGAGATTAAAAAGGGAAAATTCGTCGTTTTTACAGAGGAAGTTCTTACATCAGCGGTCATTGCAGCAGCATGGACTTCATTTTATGGAGGTGGCGTTACAGAAGGGATCATAGCAATGATCGCAGGGGGATTTGTCACGGTCCTTGCAAGATATATTAAGATCTTAGCACCCAATGAAATGGTATTAAACTTTCTATTATCATTTTTTGTTGCAGCATTTGCATATATCAGTGCAAAATTCGGACTGACGGAGGATTATGGAAAGATCATCATCGGTAATATCATGCTGTTGGTTCCTGGAGTTGCATTTGTTAATGCACTTCGGGATATGATCGGTGGAGACATGATGTCAGGAATCTTAAGAGTCTGTGAATCGATACTGTTAGCTGTATTCCTTGCAGCAGGTTCTTTTATGGCATTGATGTTCTTAGGAGGTGTGTTATAAATGAAAGCAGAGATCATACAGGTACTGGCAAGTTTTGTCGGAAGTTTTGGATTTGCAGTACTTTATAATCTTCGAGGGAAGAAACTTTGTATGGCTGGGATTTCTGGGATGGTATCATGGATCGCCTATCTTATCGTGTGGAATGAGATGCCAAGTACATTTGTGGCGAATCTGGCAGCGGCCGCAGTTGCGACGATTTATGCAGAAACAATGGCAAGGATCTTAAAAACTCCTGTAACAGTATTTTTGATCACGGGAATCATTCCATTAGTACCAGGTGGAAATTTATACTATACGATGAATTATGTATTAGCAAAACAGTGGCATTTATTTTATTTATATGGACAAAAAACAATGCTGATCGCAGTGGCGGTTGCGGCAGGGATCATGACAGCATCTTCTGTTTACGGAATTTGTGCATCCGTATGGAAATACTGCAAAAAAGAGATATGAGCAATCTAAGAATAAACCCCACAGATTTTGCATAAGATAAGAAAAACGAAAGTGTGCAGGTATCGTATGGAACAGGATGAAAAGTTTGAAAATCAATTAAATCTTGCTCTGGATCTTAGCGAAGAAGAACGGGAGAAATCCAAAGATTTAGATGCAGGATACGATAAAGAAACGGATCAGTGGGAGATCATATTTCGCTACGCAGGCACACTTGATACGATCAGATGGTCAGACACAACGAGGATCGAACCGTTGAGTATGGGTTATGCGATCGCCTATATAAAAGAAGACGAGTTGGAAGCATTTGGGGCAAATGAACAAGTTATTTATATAGAAAAACCGAAAAATCTATTATTAAGCCGACAGCCATCGATAGCCGCATCTTGTATGTTGTCGGTCAAGAATCCACCTCTTTCATTGACTGGAAGAGGTGTTTTTGTCGCTGTGATCGATACAGGGATTGATATTTTTCACCCAGATTTTATAGATGAAAATGGAGATACTAAGATTTATGCACTATGGGATCAAACGGTCAAAGGAAGTCCGCCTAAACCATTTCTTAACGGAAATCTCTATACAAAAGAAGAAATCAATAAAGTATTGCATTCAGAAAGTGGAAGATACGATTTTTGGAGCAGAGATCGATCTGGGCATGGAACACATGTAGCTTCAATCTGTGCCGGGATAAACGGGGTTGCACCAGAGGCAGAACTGATCGTTGTGAAATTGGGAGATACGAGAGAACAAGGTTTCCCAAGGACGACACAATTGATGACAGCATTACAATATGTGATCAATGAAGCATCACAGGCAGGACGGCCGGTTGCGGTCAATATCAGTTATGGACATAATTATGGAGACCACAGAGGAAATTCCTTGTTAGAAAGATTTATATCACAGATCGCACAGCAATGGAAATGTACGATCTGCATTGGAACAGGAAATGAGGGAAATAGTGGAAAGCATAAACAAGGAAAGCTGATCAAGGAAGAACAAAAAATCTTATTGGATATTGCACCATTTGAGCAGAATCTAAATCTCCAGATATGGAAAGATTTCGTGGATGAGTTAAGAATACAGCTGGAATCTCCATCGGGAATATCTTATGAGATCACAGATCAACAGGGAAAGTCACAATATTCATATGGAAATACGATCGTGTTTGTATACAATGGTTATCCAACACCGTACAATGTAAGGCAGGAAATATTCCTTAGTTTTATTGTGCAGGAAGGGAATCATATAGAGAGTGGACAATGGAATCTTACATTGATTCCACGAAATATCAGAAATGGGGAATATCAGATGTGGCTTCCGGTATCCTTAGGAAGTAATCAGGAAACTAGATTTTTAGAGCCAGATAAAGAGTTTACTTTAACAATCCCATCAACTGCAGAAAATGTGATCTCAGCAGGTGCGTATGATGTTAGATATCAGTCCTATGCAGATTTTTCGGGGCGGGGTGATCAAAGATATGGTGTAAAGAAACCAGATCTTGTGGCACCAGGAGTTGGAATTTTGGCAGCAGCACCAGGAGGCGGTGAAAACAGCTTGTCCGGGACTTCGATGGCAACGCCATTTGTCACAGGAGCGGCAGCTCTTTTGATGGAATGGGGAATCATAAGAAACAATGATCCTTATTTGTATGGAGAGCGGATAAAAGCTTATTTTCATAAAGGTGCAAGGAAACTGAATGGATTTTTGGACTATCCAAACAATGAAATTGGATATGGAAAATTATGTGTGGCAGCTAGTTTGTATAAATAGAAGAGCTTACGAAAAAAAATACAAATGATATTTGTAATTTTTGTGTCATATTTCCAATTTATATGATAAAATTAATAACACACTGGGAACACGAAAGGGGAAGAGACAATCATGAAAACAGAAAGATTTGATAAGAAACTGTTTAAACAGGAAGTACTCAATAATTTAAAGACTCAGTTCAGAGTTGAGCTTGATAATGCATCCCAGCAGCAGATTTATCAGGCTGTAGCTTATGCCCTGAAAGAGTGGATCATTGAGGACTGGATGGATACTCAGAAGACCTACGAAGAGAAAGACCCAAAGATTTTATATTATATGTCCATGGAATTCCTGATGGGACGTGCCCTTGGAAACAACCTTTTAAACCTTGGTGCATACGGTGAGGTGAAAGAGGCTCTTGAAGAGCTTGGAATCGACATCAATGCACTTGAGGATCAGGAGCCGGACCCGGCACTTGGTAATGGTGGTCTTGGAAGATTAGCAGCATGTTTCCTTGATTCATTGGCAACACTTGGATATGCAGCATATGGATGCGGAATTCGCTATCAATATGGAATGTTCAAACAGAAGATCAAAGACGGATATCAGATAGAAGTACCAGATGAATGGTTAAAGAATGGAAATCCATTTGAATTAAAACGTCCGGAATATGCCAAAGAAGTACGTTTCGGTGGAAATATCCGTACAGAATATGATGAAGTAACTGGAAGAACCAACTTCATTCAGGAGAACTATCAGTCAGTTATGGCAGTCCCATTTGACTATCCGATCGTAGGATATGGAAATCATATCGTTAATACATTAAGGATCTGGGATGCAGAGCCGATCATCGACTTCCAGCTGGATTCTTTTGATAAAGGTGAATATGACAAAGCAGTAGAACAGAAGAACCTTGCAAAGAACATCGTAGAAGTATTATATCCAAACGATAATCACTACGAAGGAAAAGAGCTTCGTTTAAAACAGCAGTATTTCTTCATTTCTGCATCTGTTCAGAGAGCAATTGCAAAATACAAAGAAACACATGACGACATTCGTAAGTTCCACGAGAAAGTAACATTCCAGTTAAATGATACACATCCTACAGTAGCTGTAGCTGAGTTAATGAGAATCCTCGTTGACGAAGAAGGTTTAGAGTGGGATGAAGCATGGGAAATCACAAGAAAGACCTGTGCTTACACAAACCATACTATTATGGCAGAAGCTCTTGAGAAGTGGCCTATCGAGCTTTTCTCCAGATTACTTCCTAGAGTTTACCAGATTGTAGAAGAAATCAACCGTCGTTTCGTTATCGAGATCCAGAACAAATACCCTGGAGATCAGGAAAAGATTCGCAAGATGGCGATCCTCTATGATGGACAGGTAAGAATGGCTCACCTTGCAATCGCAGGAAGCTACTCTGTTAACGGTGTTGCCCGCCTTCACACAGACATCCTTAAGAAACGTGAGTTAAAAGATTTCTATGAGATGATGCCAGAGAAGTTCAACAACAAGACAAATGGTATTACACAGAGAAGATTCCTTCTTCATGGTAACCCATTACTGGCAAGCTGGGTAACAGACAAGATTGGTGATGACTGGATCACTAACTTAGATCATCTTAAACATTTAAAAGTATATGTAGATGATGAAAAGTGCCAGCAGGAATTCATGAACATCAAATACCAGAACAAGGTACGTCTTGCAAAATACATCAAAGAGCATAATGGAATTGATGTAGACCCACGTTCCATCTTTGACTGCCAGGTTAAGAGATTACATGAGTACAAACGTCAGTTAATGAACATTCTTCATGTAATGTATCTTTACAATGAAATCAAAGCACATCCAGACATGGATATCGTTCCAAGAACATTTATCTTCGGAGCAAAAGCAGCCGCTGGTTATTACACAGCGAAGCTTACGATCAAGTTAATCAATGCAGTAGCAGATAAGATTAACAACGACCCATCCATCAATGGAAAGATCAAAGTTGTATTCATCGAAGATTACCGCGTATCTAACGCAGAGCTTATCTTTGCAGCAGCCGATGTCAGCGAGCAGATTTCCACAGCTTCTAAGGAAGCATCAGGAACAGGTAACATGAAGTTCATGTTAAACGGTGCTCTCACATTAGGAACAATGGATGGAGCTAATGTTGAGATTGTAGAAGAAGTTGGCAAAGAAAACGCTTTCATCTTCGGTTTATCTGCAGACCAGGTAATGGAATATGAGAAAAACGGAAACTACAATCCAAGAGATGTATACAACAACAACCAGGATGTTCGTCAGGTACTTACACAGTTAGTAAATGGATTCTATTCACCAGAGAATCCGGAACTGTTCCGTGCCCTCTATGACGCACTCCTTGAAAAAGACACTTATTTCACACTGTTAGACTTCGATTCTTACAAAGAAGCTCATAACAAAATCGATGCTGCTTACCGCGATGAAGAACACTGGGCAAGAACAGCAATGCTCCAGACAGCATCCGCAGGTAAGTTCTCATCTGACCGTACGATCGAAGAGTACGCAAAAGAGATGTGGCATCTGGAGAAAGTGACTCTGTAATTCGTTGAATAGACGATAAATAGACGAACTCCAAAATAGAATAGACCCCATATATGTGACTTTCGTCGCGGCGCGTTGAATGTTCGCTTAAGCGTTCGCATTCAACACTTGCTCCCAGGCCACATATATGGGGTCTATTCTATTTTGGGGTTCTGTTTTTTGCAAGCCCAAATCAGAAAAAATTGTTATTGGTTCACCCAATTCCTTTTTTTACCTTTTTTCTTGCCTGTTTGAATAAAATAATTTATCATTTTGGGCTGTAAATTAGTAAAATTTTATATTTAAGAAAAGTAATTTGCAAAATATACGATAATAATTTGCTTTTTAGGTGTAAAAAGTATAAAATAAAGCCATAGAACACTCTGATAGATTTTTGGAGGGCAAAATGGGAGCAACAATAGATGAAATTATTGATTCCCTGAAAAGGGGACAGGGAAAAAGAGTCTCAGACTTGGTCAAGATGGCTTTAGAAGAGGGAACAGACCCGCAGATGATTCTGGAAGATGGCTTTTTAGCCGGAATGGAACAGGTAGCGGACAAGTTTCGTAAAGAAGAAGTTGGTGTGCCAGAAATTTTGAGCGTTACCCGCGCATTGGAAAGGGGCGTTTCTACTCTGCGCCATTACAGTGGCGGACGTGCCAAAAAGGAGATTGGGACAGTTATAATAGGAACAGTAAAAGGGGACTTACATGACATCGGAAAGAATCTTGTTAAGATTATGATGGAGAGTAAGAATATAAGGGTTATTGATCTGGGCGTGGATGTTTCACCGAGAAGATTTCTGGAGGAGGCAGTAGGCAGTCATGCTCAGATTGTATGTTTAAGTGGTATCATGCCGCATTCTGAAGAAGATATGAGAGCTGTTGTTGAAGAATTTGAGATGAAAGGTATCCGGGATCAGTTTTATTTTATGGTAGGTGGTTATTTTCTGACGGAGAGGCAGGCAAAGGCAATCGGTGCAGACTGTTATACGGAAGATGCCTGTAATTGTGCAGAGAAGGCCTGCCGCTATTTGAATAAAAAAGATAGAAGGAAGAAAAACCATTAATTTCTGACCGATGAGGTTGGGATAATGCCGATGTTTGGAGGACAGAAGATTGACGGAAAAGAATAATATTTATATTGAAGACGTGGTGGATGTAAAAGAACTTCAAACTTTACAGGATAATTGGGCGAAGGCTACAGATCTGGCATTTGTGACGGTGGATTGCAACGGAACTCCGATTACAAAGCAGAGTAATTTTACACCTTTTTGCAAGCGTCTTCGTGAACTGGATGCATTTCGTGAAAAGTGCTATTACTGCGATGCCTGTGGAGGACGGAAGGCAAGAAGAATTGGGAAAGCTTATGTGTACATATGTCATGCTGGGCTAATTGATTTTGCGATTCCGATTATGATAAAGGGACAGTATGTTGGAGCGTTTCTGGCAGGTCAGGTTACCAGCACAGATTTTGCAGATTTAAAGAAGATTACGACACAAAGCGAGGATTGGAAGGACAATCAGGAATTGGTTGAGCTCTACAGCCAGGTAAAAGAGGTATCTGTGGAGAAGATTGAGGCTGTGGCACAGATTATCTGTGACAGCTATAATTATTCTGTGGAGAGAGAATATGCAAATAAGGTAAATGCAGAGCTTCGCGAAAAGGATTATAAGCTCATGAAGGAGGAGAAGCTTCGTATTGAGATGGAGAAGTCTCTTCGTGATATTGAGTTGAAAGCTTTACATTATCAGATCAATCCGCATTTTCTTTTTAATGTATTGAATACAATAGGAAGACTTGCTTTCTTTGAGAATGCGAAGATGACGGAGGATGTTGTCTATGCGTTTGCGGATATGATGCGCTACATTTTGAGAAAGAGCAGAGATCCATTAAGCCCACTCAGAGAGGAACTGACCCATGTGCAGAATTATCTTAAGATTCAGAAGATTCGCCTGGGAAGCAGGCTGCAGTATTCCATTAATATATCGGAGGCATATTACAGTGTGAAGCTTCCATTTTTATCTCTGACAACACTTGTGGAGAATTCTATTAAATATGCAGTTGAGAATAAGGCATCCGGTGGAATGGTCGAAGTGAATGGAAGCGAGAAAGATGGAGATTTATGCATTGACATTATTGATAATGGTGATGGTATGTCCCAGTCAAAAATAGTCAGCGTTTTACGCGGGGATGCGTATAAAGATAATGAAAAGGGATCTGTAGGACTTTATAATATCAATTCCCGACTGATTCATTATTTTGGAAATGAATATGCGTTATCCATTGAAAGTGAAAATAAACCTTCTCTTGGAACGAAGGTGACAATAAAAGTGCCATTGGTACAGGAATAGAAAGGCAGAGTTGACTTGTATAAGATATTAATTGTTGAGGATGAAGAATTAGAAAGAACCTCCATGAAGATTTTTCTTGAGGAGAATCTTCTGGATGTAGAAATTGTCGGAGAAGCGAAAAGCGGCTTCGAGGCAGTAGAGATGATTGATTCAAAAGATATCAATCTCATGCTGGTAGATATTAACATACCTGGAATGGATGGTATGGAAGTTATCAAATATGCAAGGAAAAAACTTCCAAAGGCTGTTATTATTATAACAACGGCATATGATGATTTTAATATTGCACACAGAGCAATAAAGTTGAAGGTTGATGATTTCCTGCTCAAACCTATCAGAAAAGAGGTTTTACTTGAGTCCGTGAAGTCATTTGCAAGCCGTTTAGGAGAGGGACGACAGACCGGAAAGAGTAATAAATTGCTTTCAAAGTTCGAAATGGAATTAAAAAAATGCTCTTACAAAGCTTCTGTAGACATTTTAAGAGAGTACATAGACCAGTTATACTTAGAGGAGCATGATGTTAATATTATATCAAAGAGACTACAGGAGATTGCAAAGGCAGTTGTGCGTATCAGTGAGGAGCTTGGAATCACAGATACGAACGAACTTGTAGTTCAGATGGAGAAGCTTAAGATTAAGTATCTTCTCTATAATAATAAGCATGATGCCTATAATGAAATTATCAAGATGGTAGACATTCTCTTTGATAAGATGAATATCAAAGGTAAGCTTTCAGAAGGCGGTATGAAGGCCGTTATTGATTACATAGAGAGAAACTTAAAGAAGGGTATCAGTTTAGAGGATGTTGCAAACCATGTGAATATCAGTACTTATTATTTAAGTAAGATATTCAAAAAAGAAATGGGTGTGAATTTCATCACCTATGTGACAGACCGGAAGATGGACCTGGCAAAAGAAATGCTGGTCAACACAGATATTCCGGTGCTTAATATTGCCTTGGATCTGGCGTACAATGAAGCGAATTACTTCAGTAAGGCCTTCAAAAAGAAGACTGGATTAACGCCATCTGAGTATAGAGAAAAGTACAGAAACAGAAAGGAGGAGGAAAATGAAACGGTTTAAACTTTCCACTGAAGTTTTATTCAGTGAGGATGCCATCGACGCACTTCTTGAAGAAAAAGACGAGAATGCGGTCCTGATTACTGACAAGTTCATGGTAGATTCAGGAATGGCAGACATGATTTTGAAAAAATTGTCTAATTGCAAAGAAGTTTCCGTTTTCAGCGAAGTAGTCCCTGATCCACCAATGGATCTGATTGAAAGGGGTATCGCATTTTTGCAGGATAAGGACTGTGATATCGTAGTTGCTCTTGGAGGAGGTTCTTCCATTGACGCGGCGAAAGCTATTGTATATATGGCTAAGAAGATTGAAGAGAAGCAGAATCCTGATAATCAGAAGAAGATCAAACTGATTGCCCTGCCGACAACAAGTGGTACAGGTTCCGAAGTTACACAGTTTGCTGTAGTAACAGACAGTAAGACGGGGGTTAAGATTCCATTGATCGATGAGAGCCTTATGCCTGATATTGCTATCCTTGATCCGGAACTTGTTAAGTCAGCGCCACCGTTTATTACAGCGGATACAGGACTGGATGTTATTACCCACGCTCTTGAGGCTTATGTTTCTGAGACAGCGAGCGATTGCTCTGACTGTTTAGCAGAGAAAGCTGCAGAGCTTGCTTTTGAATTTCTTCCACGCGCTTACCGCAATGGTTATGATATTAAGGCAAGAGATAAGATGCACAGAGCATCCTGTCTTGCAGGTATGGCATTTAACCTTGTAAATCTTGGTGTAAACCACGGTATTGCCCATGCTTTAGGAGCTATCTTCCACATTCCACACGGAAGAGCCAATGCGTTAGTGCTTCCTTATGTTATTGAATTTAATGCCGATATGGCAAGAGAAGGCGCAAAACACAGCAATGACGCAGCAAAGAAGTATCAGAAGATGGCAAGAATCGTTGGCCTGCCAGCTCCTACACCTAAAGTTGGTGTGGCTAATCTGATTGCAGAGATCCAGCGTCTGTTAAAATATATGGATCGTCCACAGTGTATGTCCGAATGTGGCGTCAGTGTAGAAGAATTTAATAAACACAGAGAAGAAATTGTGCGTCGTGCATTGGCTGATGCATGTACACAGGCTAACCCTAGAAAGGTTACAGCAGAAGATATTAATAAAATTCTTGATCATATTGCAAAATAGTAGCGTTTGTATACAGAATCATTTGCTACCCTGTGGTAAAAATGGCAACAAAGTATCATGAAAATAAATAAATACATGAGTTTATATGTGTTTAAAAGCTAAAATTTATAGGCACTAGCCAAGTAATTTTGTGAAAATTGCTATATAATGATACTATCCTGTAAATCAACCAAAATATATTCTGCCTGAACAAATCAACCACAGGGCAGATAAGAATTTTATAAGGAGGTCAATTATGCAGAAAGAAGCTTTAGGAATGATTGAAACCAAAGGTTTAGTTGGCGCAATCGAAGCAGCCGATGCCATGGTTAAATCAGCAAACGTAACATTAGTAGGATACGAAAAGATCGGTTCCGGTTTAGTTACAGTTATGGTAAGAGGTGACGTAGGAGCTGTTAAGGCATCTGTAGACGCAGGTACAGTTGCTGCAGATAAAGTTGGTACAGTAGTTTCCAGCCACGTAATCCCAAGACCACATACAGACGTAGAAAAGATCTTACCACAATAGAGTTAGTCCTTGTCTGATCAATTATTAATGGAGGTATAATTCAATGAAAGATGAAATGATGGCTAAAATCATGGACGAAGTTATGAAAAAGATGGGTGGCACAGAAGCTCCTGCACAGAGCATGGCTTGCGAAGCTCCTCAGGGAATCAATGAAGACCTTTGCGGTTTAACAGAGTATGTTGGAACAGCAATGGGACATACAATTGGTTTAGTAATCGCTAACCTTGACTACAGTGTTCATGAATTATTAAAGATTGATCCTAAGTACCGTTCAATCGGTATCATCGCAGACCGTACAGGTGCAGGTCCTCAGATCTTCGCTTGTGATGAAGCTGTTAAAGCTACAAACACAGAAGTTTGCTTAATCGAGTGCCCACGTGATACAGAAGGCGGCGCTGGACATGGATGCTTAGTTGTATTTGGTGCAGAAGACGTATCCGATGCTAGAAGAGCTGTAGAAGTTGCATTAAGCTTCGTTGGAAAACACTTTGGTGATGTATACGGAAACTCCGCTGGACATCTTGAGTTCCAGTACACAGCACGTGCTTCTTACTGCTTAGAGAAAGCATTCGGCGCAGTTGTTGGTAAAGCATTTGGTATCACTGTAGGAGCTCCTTCAGGTATTGGTATCGTATTAGCCGATACAGCTTCTAAGACAGCTACAATCGATCCTATTTCTATCGCTACACCTGGTAATGGTGGAACATCCTTCTCTAACGAGGTTAACTTCTTCTTCACAGGAGATTCAGGAGCAGTTAGACAGGCTATCATTGGTGCAAGAGAAGTTGGTAAGCAGTTACTTAAAGCTTTAGAGCCAAACGAACCACTGGAATCCGGTACAGTTCCATATATCTAAGATTAACAATCTGATTTTTAAAGTTCTTTATATGGGGTGAGAGCCATATAGGGAATTAGAGTAAGAGATATCCACAAAGCGGGGGTGAGAGCCTGCAGTTGGATATTGTAATACTTTTATTTTGAATATATATATTGAAGGTAAAAGATAGTCTAATTGGAATTTGAGAGGTGTTGAGACCGTGAGAAGTAAACGTTTTGAGTATTTAGATCAAAGACCTGTTAATCAGGATGGTTATGCAAAGGAATGGCCAGAAGTAGGCTTTATTGCCATGAACAGCCCATTCGACCCAACTCCATCTATCAAGATCGTCAACGGCGAAGTTGTTGAAATGGATGGAAAAACAAAAGATGAATTCGACATGCTTGACGCATTCATCGCAAGATATGCCATTAATCTTGACTTTGCAGAAGAAGCAATGGCTACAGACTCTCTGGAGATTGCGCGTATGTTAGTTGACATTAATGTTAACAGACAGGAGTGCTTAAAATATACTACAGCAGTTACACCTGCTAAGTTAGTAGAAATCGTTGGTAACCTCAGCGTACTTGAAGCTATGATGGGTATTACCAAGATGAGATGTCGTTTAAAACCAGCTAACCAGTGCCACGTTACAAACGTAAAGGATAACATGGTTCAGATCGCAGCAGATGCAGCAGAAGCTGCTGTACGTGGATTTGCAGAGATGGAGACAACAGTAGGTATTGTACGTTATGCTCCATTTAATGCTATCGCTATTATGTTAGGTGCTAACGTTGGACGTCCTGGTATCCTTACACAGTGTGCTGTAGAAGAAGCTACAGAGCTTGACTTAGGTATGAGAGGTTACACCGCTTACGCCGAGACAGTATCCGTATACGGAACTGAAGACGTATTCATGGATGGTGATGATACTCCTTGGTCAAAAGCTTTCTTAGCATCCTGCTACGCATCTCGTGGTGTTAAGATGAGATTTACATCTGGTACTGGTTCAGAGGTTCAGATGGGTATGGCAGAAGGAAAGTCTATGCTTTACCTTGAGGCTAGATGCCTCGGTGTTACTCGTGGTGCTGGTGTTCAGGGAACACAGAATGGTTCTGTATCCTGTATCGGTGTACCTGCCGCTGTACCTGGTGGTATCCGCGCCGTTGCATGTGAGAACTTAATTGCCGCTATGCTTGACCTTGAGAACGCTTCCTCTAATGACCAGTCATTTACACACTCTGATCTTCGTAGAGTTGCTCGTTCTATTCCACAGTTTATTCCAGGAACTGACTACATCTGTTCCGGATATTCATCCACACCGAACTATGATAACATGTTCGCAGGATCCAACTGGGATGCAGACGATTATGATGATTGGTGCGTAATTCAGCGTGACTTAAGAGTTGATGCTGGTCTTCTTCCTGCAAGAGAAGAAGAAGTTGTTGCAGCACGTAATAAAGCTGCAAAAGCTATTCAGGCACTGTTCCGTGAATTAGGTTTACCTGAAATTACAGACGAAGAAGTTGAAGCTGCCACATACGCTCGTGGTTCACAGGATATGCCTGACCGTGACGTTGTAGCTGACCTTAAAGCTGCTACAGATATGCTTGATCGTGGAGTTACAGGTATCGACTTCGTTAAAGCTCTTTACAAGGGTGGATTTGAAGACGTTGCTGAGTCTATCTTCAACATTCAGAAAGCTAAAGTTGTTGGTGACTACTTACATACAGCTTCCATGCTTGATGATAAATTCCATGTAATTTCTGCTGTTAACAGCCCTAACTGCTATGAAGGACCTATGACAGGTTACCAGATCAGCCCAGAACTTTGGGAGAAGATTTCTGATATCCGTACTGCAGTAGATCCGGCTAAGCTTTAATCGAGTAAGGAAGGTGAACCATAATGGCAATTGATGAAAAATTATTAAAAAGTGTTATCGCTGAAGTTCTTAAAGAAATGAATACTGCAGATACTTCCGCAGCTTCTGCTGTAGAGGGAGAAACTTATGAGTGCCCTGGAATGCAGATTACTGAAATCGGTGATGCAGAAAAAGGCACAAATCCTAACGAAGTTGTTTTAGGTTTAGCTCCTGCTTTTGGAGAATCTCAGACAACAAATATCGTAGGTATTCCTCATGCAGATATTGTAAAAGAGGTTATGGCTGGTCTGGAAGAAGAAGGTGTTTCCTGTAGAATCGTTAAAGTTTACAGAACATCCGATGTATCTTTCATCGCTCATGATGCTGCTGAATTATCAGGTTCAGGCATCGGAATTGGAATTCAGTCCAAAGGTACTACTGTAATCCATCAGAAAGACCTTCCACCGCTGTCTAACTTAGAGTTATTCCCACAGTGCCCACTGATCGACCTTGAAACATACAGAGCAATCGGTAAAAACGCTGCTCAGTACGCTAAAGGAGAATCACCAAATCCGGTACCTGTAAAGAATGACCAGATGGCAAGACCGAAATTCCAGGCTTTATCCGCTGTACTGCATATCAAAGAGACAGAGCATGCAGACAGAGATAAGGCTCCTAAAGCTCTTAAAGTTGTATTTAAATAGACGGAGGTGTCAATCGTGGATCAGGAATTATTAGTAAGACAGATTATGCAGGAAGTTATGAAAAACATGCAGGGTTCTGCCGCAGCCTGCGAATGTGAAAGCAAGGTTACGGTTGAGGATTACCCACTGGGAGAGAAAAAACCAGAATTAATCAAGAGTGCTTCTGGAAAATCTTTAAATGATTTAACTTTACAGGGAGTTATTGATGGAAAGTTAGATGCAAAAGATTTCCGTATCACAAAAGAAACTCTGGAATTACAGGCTCAGGTTGCTGAATCTGCAGGACGTGGATTCTTCGCAACGAACTTAAGAAGAGCTGGTGAATTAATCCCAGTACCTGATGCAAGACTTCTTGAGATTTATAACGCTCTTAGACCATATCGTTCAACAAAAGCTGAATTATATGCAATCGGTGATGAGTTAATCAACGAATACGGTGCTACAGTAAGTGGTAACTTCGTTAAAGAAGCTGCAGACATTTACGAAAAACGTAACCGTTTAAAAAAATAATTAGTTGATTGATTTCGACGGAGGTATGAGAAGTGAAATTAGTTGCGGGCGTTGATATTGGCAATGCAACAACGGAAACTGCGATTGCCAGAATCGATGGTAAAAATGTGACATTCCTTTCGAGTGGTATTACAGGTACTACTGGAATTAAAGGAACGAAACAGAACATACACGGAGTTTTTCAGTCACTGAAGAATGCCCTTGATGAAGTTGGTTTTGAAATCAGTGATCTTGATGAAGTTCGTATTAATGAAGCCGCTCCCGTTATCGGTGATGTCGCTATGGAGACTATTACCGAAACTATTATCACGGAATCTACTATGATTGGACACAATCCCAATACTCCAGGGGGTGTTGGGATTGGTGTTGGAATATCTCAGCGCATCGACAGATTAGATACTGTCAAAGATGGCGGAGATGTAATTGTGGTTATTCCGGCAGAAGTTTCCTTTGAAGCTGCCGCTGCACTCATTAACCGATATAACAAAATATTTAACATTACAGGTGCCATTGTCCAGCGCGATGATGGCGTTTTGATTAACAACAGGCTTGAAAAGAAGATTCCTATCGTTGATGAGGTAGGTATGATTGATAAAGTACCTCTCGGAATGTTATGTGCAGTAGAAGTTGCACCTGTTGGCGGAGTTGTCGAAGTACTCTCTAACCCATATGGTATCGCAACATTATTCAAACTGTCCCCGGAAGATACAAAACAGGTTGTACCGATTGCCCGCGCGTTAATCGGAAATCGTTCTGCCGTTGTCATTAAAACACCGGAAGGAGACGTAAAAGAAAGACGTATCCCTGCCGGTTCTATTGAGATTATAGGCGCAAAGAAAAAAGTAATCGTTGGCGTAGAAGAGGGAGCCGAGAAGATGATGGAAGCTGTAAATAGCGTTCCAGTCATCGAAGATATTAAAGGTGAACCTGGCACCAATGCCGGCGGTATGCTTGAAAAAGTTCGTCAGGTTATGTCAAATCTTACAAACCAGCATCCAAAAGATATCAAAATTCAGGATTTACTTGCTGTAGATACTTATAATCCTCAGAAGATTAAAGGTGGTCTCGCAAATGAATTTTCTTTAGAAAGTGCAGTAGGAATTGCTGCCATGGTTAAGGCAGACCGTCTTCAGATGAAGATGATCGCGGAAGAATTGACAGACCGATTAAAAATCCCTGTATATGTTGGCGGTGTTGAGGCAGATATGGCTATTAAAGGAGCTTTAACTACACCGGGTACAAATGTACCACTCGCCATAGTAGATATGGGAGCAGGATCAACGGATGCTTCAATTAAAGACAGAGACGGCAATGTAAAGCTCGTGCATCTGGCGGGGGCCGGAAACATGGTAACTTTACTGATTCAGTCCGAACTTGGACTGGAAGATTTCAATACAGCAGAAGATATTAAAAAGTATTCTCTCGCAAAGGTTGAAAGTCTTTTCCATATTCGTCATGAAGATGGAACCGTACAGTTCTTTGAACAGCCATTAGATCCGAATGTATTCGCAAAGGTTGTCTTAGTCAAGGAAGATGGAGAGTTAGTTCCGCTTGAGGGACAGGATTCCATGGAAAAGATTAAGATGGTAAGAACCAATGCAAAGAAAAAGGTATTCGTAACAAATGCGATTCGTTCATTGGCGAAGGTTAGTCCTACCGGTAATGTACGAGACATCGAATTTGTAGTATTAGTAGGTGGTTCTGCACTCGACTTCGAGGTGCCGACTCTCGTAACTGATGCATTATCACAATATAATATAGTAGCTGGTCGGGGAAACATTCGCGGATGCGAAGGTCCTCGTAATGCGGTAGCAACAGGACTTGCGATGTCTTGTGCTGATGTATAGGAGACAATTATGGAAGGAAGCAATACAGTAATTGATAACAGACCTTCAGTGAAAGTTTTTTATGACTGTGATCACCTTTCTGAAGCTGATTTTGTCAGCGTCCTTCTTGGAATCGAGGAGGAAGGCATCCCCTATGATGTTCAGGCAGAGCATTGCAGTTCCGTATTAGAACTTGCACATAATGCCAGCTTGAATTCAAGATTAGGGGTGGGCGTTGGTATCAGCAAAGAAGGCATTGTTCTTCAGCATGAGAAGCTGGATAAAGCGGCCCCTCTTTTTAAGATTAAGTTATATCAGACAGAGCTGTTCCGGAAGATTGGCGCGAATGCCGCAAGACTGGTAAAGAAAATGCCATTCAAAGTTCTGGATTAAGGCTTTACAATCAATTAATTCTGAAATGTGAGGAGGTGTGAAGGTGTCTAACAATAAATGTCTTGGTTTCATCGAAACCTTTGGTTTAGCTGCCTGTGTGGCAGCAGCAGATGCAGCAGTAAAGTCTGCTAACGTAAAACTGCTTGGATATGAATATGCAAAGGGCGGCGGAATGTGTACTGTAAAGGTAGAAGGTAACGTCGGAGCATGTAGAGCAGCAATAGCAGCAGGCAAAAAAGCGGCAGAAGCAGTTAACGGTTCTTTAAGTGGAACAAAGAGTACACTGTTAAAAGCAAGACCGGCAGATGGCATGAGAGAATTACTCGTAGACAACAGAGAGACTGTTGGAGGAGAAATTGCTCTTGCAGAAGGTTATCGTCCAAAAGGAGATACAAAGAAACCGGTACTCGTAAAGAACTGGAAACCAAAAACTGAACCAAAGGCTGAGGTAGTGACCGAGGAAGCACCTGAACCGCCTGTAGTGGAAGAACCTGAGGAAGAAGAGCCAACATCAGAGGAACCTGAAACGGAAGAGGTCAAAGAGGAAGCTCCTGTAGAGGAACCGAAAGCAGAAGAACCTGCAAAAGAAGAAAAAGAAGACGTAATTGATATCGAAGCAAAACCTGAGATCACATTTGAAGATTTCGGCAAGCTTCAGTTCCAGGTTGGTAAGATCATCAAATGTGAAGAAGTAAAGAAATCAAAGAAACTTCTCTGCTCACAGGTACAGATCGGCAGCCAGGTGCGTCAGATCGTATCCGGAATCAAAGCACACTACAGTGCAGAGGAAATGGTAGGCAAGAGAGTTATGGTAGTCACAAACCTGAAACCAGCCAAACTTGCCGGTGTACTCAGTGAAGGAATGATCCTCTGCGCAGAAGATGCAGACGGAAACCTTTCCCTGATGGTACCGGAAAAGGAAATGCCTGCAGGTGCAGAAATCTGCTGATCTTTGTATTACTGCGAACAAAGCGAACAGTAATGACAGTAGCGAAAATGTGTGAAAACTTACGAATATTGTCTTGACAAATACACTCTCAAAAGCTATATTAATATTTAGATAAAGGGGAGTGACTGACTCATGAGTATTCATGGTGTCGTTAATTTCGGTGGGTAAAGACTCCAACCGTATCGTGATGAACAGGCGAGGCTTTTATTGTATGTTCCCGTACAATAAGAGCCTCGCTTTTTGTAAAAACTTAAACAGGGGGACTTTGATCATGTCACAGGGTTTTAATCATTTTGATGAGAACGGAAACGCAGTTATGGTAGACGTTTCCGGGAAAAATATCACTTACAGAACAGCAGTTGCCACAGGTGAGATTCATGTAGGAGAAGCAATCATGGAGGCTGTGAAAGAGGGTTCTGTGAAAAAGGGAGATGTGCTTGGAGTAGCGCGTGTAGCAGGAATTATGGGAGTGAAAAGGACTTCTGAGTTGATTCCAATGTGTCATCCGCTTCCGATCCAGAAATGTTCCGTAGACTATGAACTGGATGAGACAAACGGAATTATCCGCGCTTTCTGTACAGTGAAAACAGAGGGCAAGACCGGTGTGGAAATGGAGGCGCTGACAGGGGTTCAGGTGACACTTCTGACGATCTACGATATGTGTAAGGCAATTGACAAGTCCATGGAGCTGACGGACATTCATCTGGTAGAAAAAAGCGGAGGAAAAAGCGGGTTATATCGAAACCCGAAAGAATAGTATGAAGGATAGGTTTGGAAGAGAGATTGACTATCTGCGGATATCCATTACAGATCGATGTAATCTCAGGTGCGTCTATTGTATGCCGGAAAATGGAGTTGTGCAGATCCCGCATGAAGAAATTCTGACTTATGATGAGATTACCAGAATCAGCAGATGTATGACTGGTTTAGGTATACGTAAGATCAAACTGACCGGAGGAGAACCGTTAATTAGAAAGAATTGTGCCACACTGGTTCGAATGTTAAAAGAACTTCCTGGCATCGAAAAAGTGACATTAACGACCAATGGTGTATTGCTCGAAGAACAGATAGCAGATCTGGCAGAAGCGGGGCTTGATGATATAAATATCAGTCTGGATACTTTAAATGCAGCAGAGTTTGCAAAGGTAACCAGGAGAGAAAGTCTGGATCGGGTGCTGGAGGGAATCCAGGCGGCATTACAGTATCCGCAGATTGGATTGAAGATTAATTGTGTGCCGGTAGTGGAAGAGCAGGAAAATCTGGTATCGATAGCGAGACTTGCAAAGCAATATCCGATTCATGTTCGTTTCATTGAAATGATGCCGATTGGATATGGAAAGGATTTTCAGTTTCGGGGAGAAAGTGAAATATGCGAAATATTAGAGAAAGCATATGGAAGAATGACTCCAATAAAAGAACGATATGGGAATGGACCGTGTCATTATTATGATGTGGATGGTTTTTCCGGAAAGATCGGGTTTATCAGCGCGGTGAGCCATAAGTTCTGTGGGGAGTGTAACCGGATCCGGCTGACTTCTCAGGGATTTTTGAAGACATGTCTGCAGTATGCGGCGGGGCAGGATCTTCCCGGCTTCGGAGATGAAGCCCT
>ENA-OPSV01000889-OPSV01000889.1-human-gut-metagenome-genome-assembly--contig:-NODE-889-length-22703-cov-2.638997_pt1 | contig 22703 bp, 20 predicted proteins | sample MGYA00241460_ERZ501912 | MGnify/ENA primary metagenome ERZ501912 (study PRJEB25962, sample SAMEA2042402) | human gut metagenome | biome: human gut; feature: human-associated habitat; material: faeces...
TTGAATTAAATGAAGAAGAAATGAAACAAATCTCATCATTAGATATGGGTTATTCGGGATCAAGGGCTAAACATTTTGATGTTGAATTTGTGGAAATGTGTTTGGCTAAAAAAATACATGATTAATTAAAAGTGTGATTATTTTCATTAAATGAAATAATCATGCTTTTTTTATATAAGGTGTTAAGATGGTTTTAGAGAAAAGCGGAGGATATTAAAATGGTAAAAAAATTTCCAGAAGGATTTTTATGGGGTGGTGCTGTTGCTGCTAACCAATATGAAGGTGGATGGAATGAAGGAGGAAAAGGAGTTTCTGTTTCCGATTGTGCTCGCCATCATTTAGATGTAGATGTTCAAGATTATGCTAAACAAAATGAAATTTCTACAAAAGAAATTTTAGAAGCTATGAAAAGTGATGATACAAGTCTTTATCCAAAAAGACATGGTTCAGATGGGTATCATCATTATAAAGAAGATATTAAATTATTTGCAGACATGGGATTCAAGATGTTTAGAATGTCTATTTCTTGGTCAAGAATTTATCCAAAAGGAATTGAAGAAACACCTAATCAAGAAGGTATTGAATTCTATAGAGATGTATTTAAAGAATTAAGAAAATATAACATTGAACCATTAGTCACAATTCATCACTTTGATACACCAATTTATTTAGTGGAAAAATATGGTGATTGGCAAGATCGTCAATACATTGAATTCTTTGTAAAATACTGTAAAACAGTCTTTACAGAATACAAAGGACTTGTTAAATATTGGTTAACATTTAACGAAATTAATAACACATTAAATGTTATTAATATGTTTGGTAATGGTACAACTAATGAAGATTATAAAAAACGTTTAACACATTTACATTATCAATTTGTTGCCAGCGCAAAAGCTGTTAAATTAGGACATGAAATTGATCCTGAAAATAAAATTGGTTGTATGTTAGGTGGAGCAATTACTTATCCTCATACATGTGATCCCAAAGATGTTTTATTAAATCAACAAACAATGGAAGAAAATTTCTGGTATTGTGGAGATGTTCAATGCTTTGGTGCTTATCCTCCATTTGCAAAGAGAATTTGGAAAGAACATAACATTATAGATTTAGATATCACTGAAGAAGATTTAAAAGTCTTAAAAGAAGGTGTTGTTGATATGTTTACATATAGTTACTATATGACAAACAATGTGACAACTCATGAAACAGAAGATACAGTACAAGGTAACTTTGCGGCAGGTATTCGTAACCCATATTTAACTTATTCAGATTGGGGATGGGCTTTAGATCCATTAGGACTTCAATATTCGTTAGAAAAAATCTATGACCGTTATAGAATTCCACTAATGGTCGTAGAAAATGGACTAGGTGCTTATGATACAGTAGAAGAAGATGGATCAATCCATGATGATTATCGTATTGATTACTATAGACCACATATTGAAGCAATGTCAGCTGCTTGTGATAATGGGGTTGATTTAATTGCTTATACAACATGGGGATGTATTGATTTAGTTTCTGCTGGAACTGGAGAAATGAGAAAACGTTATGGTTTCATTTATGTAGATAAACATGATGATGGAACTGGTGATTTATCAAGAAGACCAAAGGATTCATTCTATTGGTATAAAAAAGTAATAGAATCAAACGGAACTGATTTAAATTAATTTAACAGATAATTTATGAATAAGAGAAAATAGAAATATTTTCTCTTATTTGTTATAATAAGGAAAAATGGAGGATAAAATATGAGAGTTATAGATTATCATATGCATACACATTTTTCAGGGGATAGTGAGGCAAATCCTAGAGAACATGTTTTAAAAGCAATAGAAATGAATTTAGATGAAATCTGTTTTACAGATCATCGTGATTTTGATTATCCAATAGATTCTTTTGAATTAGATGTTGAAAACTATTATCAAGAGATTCAAAGTTTAAAAGAGGAATTCAAAGATCAAATAAAAATTAAATGGGGTATTGAAATGGGATTGGATTTAGATCATCAAGAAGAAATTGAAAATTTAATTCAACAATATCCTTTTGATTTTGTTATTGGATCTATTCATGTGATTCATCATACAGAATTTTATTATGGTGAATTTTTTAAAGGAAAAACCAAGGAACAAGCACATCGTGAATTTTTTGAAGAAACATTAAAATGTGTAAAAGCTTTCGATTGTTTTAATGTTTTAGGCCATTTAGATTATATTGTAAGATATGGACCTTATGAGGATAAAACTGTTGATCATCAAAAATATCAAGATATTATAGATGAAATCTTTAAAACGCTTATTCAAAAAGGAAAAGGTATTGAAGTCAATACATCGGGATATCGAGATTTAAAAACATGTGGATTTCCTAATTTCGAACAGGTACAACGTTACTATGATTTAGGAGGACGTATTATTACCATTGGTACTGATAGTCATACAAGTGATCGTGTTGGTGAAAATTGTTTAAATGTAGCAAAAAAATATCAGGAAATTGGTTTTGACGATGTCAGTACATTTACGCAAAGAAAAAGAGATTAACACAATGTTCTTTTTTTCTAGATATGGTATAATATAGAAACAAAAGGAGTGAAGAAGTATGGAATTATATACTAAAGAAAGTTTAAAAGAAGTTATTGAAAAATCAAAGGATGAATTTTATATGCCAAAGGCATTATTTGATCATTATAAAAGTTTAAGATTAGAAACAAAACTTGCTTATGTTTCAATTCTAGAAACAATGAAAAATAAAGCGGGTTATACAACTGAAAATACAGCTTATATTAAAGTGGATAATCCCCAAATTCAAGTAAATCTTGCAAAACTTGCTAATAAAGAAGTTAATCAAGAAAAAGTAAATAAATATTTAAAAGAATTAGAAGAAGTTGAATTAATAAAGGTAGATAAACAAAATATTTTTGTTTATGATGTTTTATCATGATTCATTTTTTAACACAAAGATTTATTGAAAATTATGGTGATTATAAAAATCAAAAAGTAAGACAAGCTTATGGAACGTTATGTTCCATTTTGTCCATTATATGCAATATTGTTTTAGTTATTTTTAAAATAACAATTGGTTTAATTGTTCATTCGGTTGCTATCCAAGCAGATGGTTTAAATAACTTATCGGATGTAGGAAGTAATTTAGCTTCTTTATTTGGCTTTAAACTTGCTAATAAACATCCTGATAAAGATCATCCCTATGGTCATGGACGTTATGAATATATTGCAGGAATGGTGATTGCTTTTTTAATTTTAGTAGTAGGTATTCAATCTTTAAAAGAATCAGTTGTTAAGATTTTTAATCCTGAAAAAGTTATGTTTTCATTTGTTGCAGTAGTGATTTTAATATTTTCTATTTTAGTGAAGCTATGGATGTATTATTTTAATAATCAAATTGGCAAAAAAATTGATTCATCATCTTTAAAAGCTGCAGGACAAGATAGTTTAAATGATGTTGTGACAACATTTGCAACACTTGTTTCTTTAATACTTACATTGATAACTGATTTACCAGTTGATGGAATTATTGGGACAATTGTTTCTTTAATTGTTATTTTTGCAGGAATTAATGTATTTAAAGATACAATCAATCCTTTATTAGGATTGGCACCTGATAAAGCCTTGATAGATGACATTGAAAATTTTATTATGTCATATGATAAACCTTTAGGTATTCATGATTTAATGATGCATGATTATGGACCAGGAAGAATGTTTATGACACTTCATGTGGAAGTAGATTGTCAAGAAGATGTTATGAAAATTCATGAAGAAATCGATGATATTGAAAGAGCAATTCAAGAAAAATATCATATTCATACGACCATTCATTATGATCCAGTGGATGTGCATAATCCAAGGTTATTAGCTTTAAAACAACAAGTTTTAGAAATTGTAAAAGGAATAGATGAACATTATTCGATTCATGATTTTAGAATGGTTCCAGGAAAGAATCATACAAATTTAATATTTGATGTTTTAATACCAGCTAATGATCAAAGTAGTCATCAAATTTTAAAGAATAAAATAAGTGCTGAAGTCAAACAAATCAGTGACGAATATCATTGCGTCATTGAAATTGATCATGCTTTTGTTTAAAGAGGAGAAATCCTCTTTTTATTTATTGTGATACTTGTATATACATAATAAAATAATGTTTATGAGGAGGATGTTTATGAAAAAAGTAATGTTAGGTGTTTCTTTATATCCAGAACAAGAAACATTAGAAGAAATTGATGCCTATTTAAAAAAGCATCGACTTATGGTTTAAAAAAAATATTTACAAGCATGTTTTCAGTACCAGGGACAAAAGAAGAAATTATTGCTTATTTTAAAGATTTTACAAAAATCGTTCATAAATATGGCATGATTGTTTCTGGTGACTGTAATAGTGAATTATTTCATAGATTAGAAGCAACAGAAACAGACTTTCGGTTTTTAAAGATATTGGGGTAGATATTTTAAGAATGGATTTTAGTTTTAACGATGAAAGGGATGCCACTCTTATTAATAATAAAGAAGGTATTAAAATTGAAATGTCTACAAGTTTTATTGATGTCATTGAAACAGCTATTAAAAATGGAGTTAAACCAGAAAATATTTCTACATGTCATAATTTCTATCCAGAAAGATATACGGCTCCAAGTTTAGAAGCTATTAATGATATTAATAATTATTGGAAAGCTAAAAATATTCCAGTAGCTATCTTTATTTCAAGTTTAGTTAAAGGAAGTCATGGACCATGGCCAGTGAGTGATGGTCTTCCAACCATTGAAGAACATCGAGATATGCCGATAGAAATTCAATTAAAACACTGTTTAGCTTTAGACAATATAGATGAAATAATCATTGGAAATGCCTATGCTAGTGATGAAGAATTTAAAGTAATCGATCAAGTAATGAAACAAGTGTATGTTGACATTCCTAAAAATGAATCTTTAGGGTTTTTAGCAGATTTTGTGCCCCATGGTTTAACTAAAAGAATACCTTTTAAGATTCATTTAGATAAGGGTATTACTGCTTTGGAAAAAGAAATTTTATTTAATTATCCAAGTCATAGTGATTTAGGTGATTGTATGAATTATATGTTACGTTCACGTTGGACAAGAATGATTTATAAAGGAAAAGAAATTCCGTGTCGTCCTTGTGATAAAGCGTACTATACAAGGGTGATGTTGTAATTGTCAATGACAATCTTGTACATTATCGAGGAGAAATTCAAATCGTTTTAAAAGAAATGAAGGTAGATGGTCAAAGAAATTTACTAGGACATATTGATGAAAATGAAATCTTTATTTTAGAACATATTAAAGCAAAAGATGTTTTTACCTTTGTTGAATAAAGTAGATAGAAATCTACTTTTTCTTTTGTTTTTATAGCTAAAAAGAAGAAAATATGACATAATGGTTGAGGTGATATTATGGAAAATACAAAAAAAGAAAAGAAAGAATATACAAAAGATTCATTAGATGATGGAGTCATTACAACAGGTTTTTTAGAAGTATTACCTGATGGATTTGGTTTTATTAGAAATGCAAATTATTTATCAGATCCTCATGATGTCTATGTCTCTCAATCACAAATTTATAAATTTAAATTAAAAACAGGTGATTTTATTACAGGTGTTGTTAGGGAACCAAAAGCATCTGAAAAGTTTAGATCTCTTTTACATATTCAAAAAATCAATCATTATGATTTAGAAACAGCAATGAAAAGAAAATCCTTTGAAAGCTTAACACCAATTTTTCCAAATGAAAAAATTAGTGTTGGCAAAAGTGGAAAAATAGCGATGAGAATGATAGATTTACTTGCTCCTATTGGTAAAGGTCAAAGAGGAATTATTGTTTCTCCTCCAAAAGCAGGGAAAACAACCCTTTTAAAAGATATAGCTTTAGCTGTTAAAGAAAATAATAAAGATATACATATTTTAATTTTATTAATTGATGAAAGACCAGAAGAAGTAACGGATATTAAAGAAGCTGTTGAAGGAGATAATGTGGAAGTTCTTTATTCAACATTTGATGAAACACCAGATCGACATAAAAAAGTATCAGAAATGGTCATTGAAAGAGCAAAACGTCTTGTTGAACATGGTCAAGATGTAATGATTTTATTAGATAGTATAACACGTTTAACACGTTCTTATAATTTGATTTGTTCGCCATCAGGAAGAACACTTTCAGGAGGATTAGATCCAAACTGTCTTTATATGCCAAAGAGATTTTTTGGTGCGGCTAGAAATATGAGAGAAGGGGGAAGTTTGACGATTCTTGCAACTGCTCTTGTAGATACAGGAAGTCGTATGGATGATGTTATTTATGAAGAGTTTAAAGGAACAGGAAACATGGAACTTGTATTATCTCGTACAATGCAAGAAAAACGCATTTTTCCAGCAATCGACATAGCTAAATCTGGAACAAGAAGAGAAGATTTATTATTAAGTGAAAAAGAACTACAAGTGAACCATATGATTCATTATTCATTAAATGGGACACGTGCGAGTCAAAATTTAGATGATGCGCTTTTATTATTTAGAAATACTAAAAATAATGATGAACTTATTGAAACAATGTTAAAAAGAAAAGTAGGATAGAATTTCTATCCTTTTTAAATAGGTGTTATATGATAGAAATAAGACATGAAAAACTTAATATAGAAAAACCTTATAGATGTATTGTTGTTTCTGATATTCATAGTCATTTAGATCGTTTCAAACAGCTTTTAAAAGAAGCACGATATACTACACAAGACTATTTGATTATTGATGGAGATTTTGTAGAAAAGGGAACACAAGCCATAGAAACAGTACACTATCTTCAATATTTACAACAAAAAAGCCAAAGGGTATATGTTTTACTAGGTAATTGTGAATATGCTTTAGATGCATTGATTAATGATGATGATCTTTGTCAAGAAATGTTACATTACTTACGTAAAATTGGTAAAAGTGGAATGATTGATCAAATTGTTTCTCGAAAACATTTAGATTTGAAGAAAGAAAAACCACAAATTTTACAAAAAATTGTAAGAGAATCTTTACAAGAAGAACTTAATTATATAGCGAGTTTGCCTACTTCAATAGAAACCGATGATTTTTTATGTATTCATGCTGGGATTGAAAACAAAAATGATTGGCAAAATGCACCGCTTTCTTCATTTATCGAAAAAAGAGATTTTCAAAAAATAGGTCATTGTTTAAAAAAATATGTCATAGTAGGTCATTTGCCAACGTCAAATTTTTATCAAAGTCAAATTAAAAATGATGTTTTGATGGATTTTGATAAAAAAATAATTAGTATTGATGGCGGAACAGGGGTTAAATTTATCAGTCAATTGAATGCACTTATTATTGAAAATGATGGTAAGAATTTAACTTTTAAGAATCATTTTGTACAACCTTTACCAATCTATAGAATAAAACAAGACAAATTTGTAGAAAATAAGGAAAGTCATAAGGTTTCCTGGCCAAATTTTGAAATAGAAATTTTAGAAAAAAGAGAAGAATTTTCATTTTGTAAAGTTATTCATACAAACCAAATGTTATGGATCAAAAATGAATTTATTTATTTGAAAAATAAACACTTTTATTGTTTAGATGATTATATTGATCATTTTATAACGGTTCATGAAAATGAAGATGTTAAAGTAATAGGATTATATGGAAAATTTGCCTATATTATCAAAAATAAAGAAATAGGCTGGATAGAAAGCGGATATTTAGAAAAAATATAATTATTTAGAAATCTTTAGAATAATTTAGATTTTTTTTAAGAAATATGGGTTAAAATAAAAAGGAAGGTAAAAATCATGGAACTTAGAATACTTCAGTATTTTTTAATGGTTGCGCGTGAGAAAAATATTACGCGTGCAGCTAAGCAACTACATATGACACAACCTACATTATCAAGACAATTAATGCAGTTGGAAGATGAATTAGGAAAGCCTTTATTTATTCGAGGAAAAAGAAAAATAGAACTCACAGATGAGGGTGTTTTACTTAGAAGAAGAGCAGAAGAAATTTTATCACTTGTTAATAAAACAGAACAAGAGATTACTCAAAGTGAAGAAGAAATGGTTGGTCAAATTATGATAGGAACGGGTATTTTTTCATCTTCACAAACGGTTCTTTCGCAAGTGATTGAAGAGTTTCATGATGAATACCCTCTTGTAAAATTTGATATCTATGTAGGAAATGCGGATTTGATTAAAGAAAGAGTTGATCAAGGATTAGTAGATATTGGGATTTTGTTAGAACCAGTAGATATTTCAAAATATAATCATTTACGTATACCGCTTCAAGAAAAATGGGGAATCATTGTTTCAAAAACTAATTCTTTGGCTCATAAGCCCTATGTTAAAAAAGAGGATTTAAAAGAATTACCATTGTTTTTAACAAATAGAGAAATTGTTCAAAGTGAAATTTCTAATTGGTTAAAAGGGGATGTTTCGTTGCACAGCATGTTTTCTTATAATTTTGCTTCAGCAATTCTTCCTTTTATTCAAGATGATCAAGGAGCAGCGATTACAGTAGAAGGAGCCTATCAGGTGTTAAATCAAAAGAATATTTGTTTCATTCCTTTTTATCCAGAACTATCAACAAATACCGTTTTTATATGGAAGAAATATACACGTCTTTCACCAGTTATTGATAGGTTTATTAAAAAAGTACAAGAATATTTAGAAAAGAGTAGGAGTCTATATGAAAAATAGAAAAAAATTAGTGATTACTTTGATTGGAGTAATCGTCTTAGGAATAGGTTTATTTGTTTATCAAACATTTATAAAAAAACAACTGCATTTTAAAGAAAATATGACAGTAGAAATTAATGGAAAATTTAATCCCAATAGCTATATTAGTGAAGTTGAACATGGAAGTGTTAAAGATGTAGCATGTCAAAGCAAAAATTTAAATATTAAAAAGCTAGGAAAATATGAAGTGACATATACATATAAAAATAGAGAATATACAACAACGATTCAAGTTGTAGATACACAAAAACCTGTATTTAAGGGATTGGATGATTTGACGGTTTCTTTAAATACAACACCGGATTTAAAAGCTGGTGTGGAAGTAAGCGATAATAGTTTAGAAGAAATTAAATACAAAATAGATGATAAAAAAATAGATACCTCAAAAGAAGGCACATATGAAGTTACTTATAGTGCAAAAGATAGTTCAGGTAACAAAACAATAGCCAAAAGAAAAATAGAAGTTATTAAAAAAATCGGAAGTGATAAACAATCAAATGAAAAAGTGGTTTATTTAACATTTGATGATGGACCATCAGAAAATACTAAAAAAATCATGGATATACTTGCAAAATATGATGCTAAAGCAACATTTTTTGTAACAGGAAGAAATCAAGATTATAATTATTTGATTAAAGATGCTTATAATGCAGGACATACGATTGCTCTTCATACGTATAGTCATGAATATTCAACTGTCTATGCTTCAGTTGATGCTTATTTTGATGATTTAAATAAAGTAGGTCAAATGGTAAAAAAAGAAATCGGTTTTGTACCACATTATATTCGTTTCCCAGGTGGAAGTTCAAATACAGTATCAAGAAGATATTGTCAAGGAATTATGTCAACTCTTACAAAAGAAGTTGTTGAAAAAGGATATCAATATTATGATTGGAATGGAGATTCAACAGATGCTTCAGGAAATCATGTAGCTGTAGATAAGTTGATTAGAAACGGGACATCATGTCATGATAATAATGTCATGATTTTATGCCACGATACACAAGCTAAGGATACCACTGTTCAAGCCTTACCTGCTATTATTGAACACTATAAAAATTTAGGCTATACTTTTAAAGGAATTGATGATGCGACATATGCCCCACATCAAAGTGTTAATAATTAATAAAAGTAATGTTCATTTTTGGACATTACTTTTCATTTTATTAATTTCTTCTTTTATTTTTTCAATACTTTTTTCTAATAAATCATAATCATTTTGATTTTGTTTAGAAAGGGAATTTTGATCTTGTAAATAAGAGATATAAGCACTGTTTAAAGAGAGCATATCTCCTAGAGTTGTTAAAAAAGCGCCAATAATGGCCTGTTCATCATTTGAAAAACATTCATTAAATGATTGTGAAATGATGACAATCATCTGATTAAGTAAAACAGTATTCATGTAAGGTAGAGACATATAATCACCAATATATTATATGTATCAAAAGATGAGTTGACTGAATGAAATAAATATTTATTGATAAAAAATATAGTTATTAAAATAAAAAAACTATTGACAAACAAAAAAAGAGGTATAATATATAGGCATACATATAAATGAGCGATGAACAAGATACGATTTTACATCCGCTTCCTATAGAGAACATTCGGTTGGTGGAAAGAATGTAGGTAATGATATAAGACCATCACTTGTGAGCTATTTTCTTGAAATAAAAGTAGGGGAATCGTAATTTCTGCGTTAAAGGAATAGCATTATAAAAAGATGTGAAGGGGCGATTTAATAATCGCAATCTAAGTGGTACCGCGGAAAAAGGTTTTCGTCTTAGCTATGCTAAGAGAAAACCTTTTTATTTTATATGTGGATGATTTTTTAGAGGGGGATTCATTTATGAATGGTTTACTATTACTTGGATTAAGTGCTTTAATTTTAGTAGTGGCTTATTTATTCTATGGTCGTTACTTAGTTAAAACATGGGGAATTGATCCAAAAGCAACAACACCTGCTGTTGCAAAAGAAGATGGGACAGACTTTGTACCTACAAACAAATGGTCAGTCTTTGCTCATCAATTCTCATCAATTGCAGGAGCTGGACCTGTTACTGGACCAGTTATGGCAATGATGTTTGGTTGGCTACCAGCTTTTTTATGGGTTATCGTTGGTGGTGTATTCTTTGGTGCTGTACAAGATTTTGGCGCACTTTATGCTTCTGTTAAAACAGAAGGGAAATCAATGGGACAAATCATTGAAAAATATATTGGACGTAAAGGTAAAAAATTATTTTTCTTATTCTGTTGGATTTTCACATTAATTGTTATTGCAGCTTTCGCTGATATGGTTGCAGGAACATTTAATGGAATTAGTGCTGATGGGGCTAAACTTGCTCCAAATGCAAGTGCTGCTTCAATTTCAATTTTATATGTCTTTGTAGCAATGGCCTTTGGTTTATTCTTGAAAAAAGTTAAACTAGAAGGTTTACCAAAAGTGATTCTTGGTATTGCTTTAATTATTGCTATGTTAGCACTTGGAATTATGTTTCCAGTATATGCTACTAAAACAACTTGGATTTATGTTGTCTTTGTATATATTTTCTTTGCTTCAGTTACACCTATGTGGTTACTTAAAACACCACGTGATTATTTAACAACATTCTTATTTATCGGAATGATCGTTGCTGCTGTAATTGGTGTGTTTGTAAGCAATCCAACAATTACAACACCTGCTTTTGTAGGATTTAAATCTGCTTCAGGAAGTTATATCTTCCCAACATTATTTGTTACAATTGCTTGTGGTGCTGTTTCTGGTTTCCATTCACTTGTCTCATCTGAAACAAGTTCAAAATTAGTAGAAAACGAAAAAGATATGTTACAAGTTGGTTATGGTTCTATGTTACTTGAATCATTACTTGCTATCTTAGTTATCGTTATTGTTGGTGCTTTACCAAACTTAAAAGCATCGGGTGTCTTAGATAGTACACTTGCTAATATGGCTTTAGCTGATACAGCAACACCATTTACTAAATTCTCAGCTGGTGTTACTGGTTTAGTTGCTCAACTTGGTTTACCTCAATCATGGGGATTATGCATTATGACAATGTTTGTTTCAGCTCTTGCTTTAACTTCATTAGATGCTGTTGCAAGAATTTCAAGAATGTCTTTCCAAGAATTCTTTGAAGTAGAAGAAGGACAAGAACCAAGTGGTTTAGTTAAAGTTTTAACTAATAAATACGTTTCAACAATTATTTCTTTAGTTTGTGGATATTTATTAAGTTTAGGTGGATATGTTAATATTTGGCCATTATTTGGATCAGCTAACCAATTATTAGCTGCAATGGTTTTAATTTCATTAGCTGTTTTCTTAAAAGTTACTGGAAGAAAAGGATTTATGTTATATATCCCAATGGTATTAATGTTTATCGTTACAATGACAGCGTTAGTACAAGCTATCTATGGAATCGTTATGAAATTATTTGTAACTGGTGGATTTGTCTTAATGGTTGATGGGTTACAATTAGTAGTCGCAATCTTACTTGTTGCATTAGGATTAATGATTGGTTTCAACTCAGGAAGTAAACTTGTAAAAGAAAAATAAAGATAATAAAAAAGCTTCATGATGAAGCTTTTTTTGTGTTTTAGTTCATATAAGAACCACCATTTATATCTATACCTTGACCAGTAATATATTTAGAGGCATCACTTGCTAGAAAGGCAATAACTTCTGCAACATCATCTGTTTCACCTAAACGTCCAAGTGGAATACCAGCAGCACTGTAATTTGTATTAGCTGTCATATTTGTGTTGATGACACTAGGACAAACAGCGTTAACATTAATATTATAAGTTCCTAAAACTTTTGCATAACTTTTTGTAGCAGATAAAAGACCACCTTTACTTGCAACATAACTTACAGAAGAAGCGATACCTCCAATTCTTGCAGCCACAGAAGAAATGTTTATGATCTTTCCATATTTTTGTTTTTTCATTATTTTAATAACTTCTCTTACACATAAATGAGCACCTCTTAAATTAATATTCATACACCAATCCCATTTATCAGCATCCAAATCTTCAATAGGGGTTGTTGGACAAACACCAGCTCCATTAATCAAAATATGAACAGTGTACATTTTTTCTAATGCAAATTCAAATAGATGTTCAATATCTTCAGGATTAGAAACATCTACTTTGCATGGATAACAGTGACATCCTGTTTCTTCTTTTAGTTTTTTAGCGCTTTTTGTTGCTTGCTCAATATTTAAATCAGCTAAAACAACACCAGCCAATCCTTTTTTTGCAAGTGTTTTTGCAGCTTCGTAACTGATTCCGCCAGCTCCTCCAGTAACAACAGCATATTTTCCTTCAAATTCTTTATTCATAAATATAATCCTCCTTATCTTTATTATAAAAACAAAAAATAGATAAATCTAATAGATATTAAGAAGAGAATTTATAGATATATTTTATAGAAATTAGGTATTTTTATTTAAGGTGTTTTGTTGTGTATTTGACGATAATTAGTATATAATAGTTATCAAAAAGGAAGTGTCAAAATGGAAAAAGAAAATATATACGCTAAAAGAATAGATCAAGTACAAATGTCATCTATTCGTGTTGTTATGGAAAAGGTTGAAAAATTAAAAAGTCAAGGGAAAAGTGTTGTATCTTTATGTGCAGGAGAACCTGATTTTAATACACCAGAGGGAATTAAGAAAGCAACGATAGAAGCTTTAAATAATAATCAAACGCATTATAGTTCTAATAGAGGATATTTAGGTTTAAGACAAAAAGTAGCTCAATTGTTAAAGGAACAAACAACAGTTGATTATGATAGTGATCAAGAAATCATTATGACTTGTGGTTGTAGTGAAGCAATCAATAATGCATGCCTTGCTTTTATTGAACCAGGAGATGAAGTTATTATATTTACACCAGCCTTCGTTTCTTATCAAAATACAGTTTTATTATGTGAGGGAATTCCTGTAGAAATTCCATTAAAAGCAAGTAATGAATTTCAAATTGATATTGAAGAATTGAAATCAAAAATTACAAATAAAACAAAAATGATGATTATCAATAACCCTAGTAATCCAACAGGAGCTGTTTATCAAAAGGAAACATTAGAAAAGGTATGCCAACTAGCTCGAGAAAACAATATTTTAATATTAGCTGATGAAATTTATAATCAACTCGATTATGAAAAGCAATATGTTTCTATTGCCTCATTTGAAAACATGAAAGATTATACAATTATTGTTAATGGTTTTTCAAAAGCATATGCGATGACTGGTTGGCGAATGGGATATATTGCTGCAAGTAAAAAACATATTGATCATATTTTAAAAGTACATCAATATACAACAACTTCACAAATGACATTTGCGCAAATAGGAATGGCTAAAGCAATTGATCAAGAAGATGTAAAAAAAGAAGTTCAACATATGATCCAAACATTTCATGAAAGAAGAACATTCATTATGGAACAATTGGATCAATGTGAAAATCTTTCATACATTAAACCTCATGGGGCTTTCTATATTATGGTTGATGTTTCTAAGACGGGATTTAATGGACAAGAGTTTGCGGATAAGTTACTTGATTATGGTGTAGCGGTTGTACCAGCAAGTGGTTTTGGAAAAGGTTTAAATAATTTTATTAGAATTTCTTTTGCTTCATCAAAAGAAAATATTGAAGAAGCTTTCAGTAGAATTAAAAACTTATTATCAGAGTTAAAAGAAAAATAGAATAAAAATTTATATAAGCTTTAATGATAAATATTCATTAAGGCTTTTTTATTGACATACATTAAATAACATTGTTATAATAACAGTGTTATTTAATGATGGAGGCAATTATGAGGCAAGAAACCGTAGGTGTTACAGAAAACCTATTAAAAAGTGCAACAGAAGAATTTTTAGAAAAAGGATTTATGAAAGCAAGTCTAAGAAATATATCTGCCAAAATCGGGGTCAGTACGAATTCTATTTATACTCGTTTTAAAGATAAAGAAGGATTGTTTTCAACAATCGTCAAAGAAACAGCGGATGAGTTGATGAATATTTATCTTGAGAGTATTCAAAAAGCAATCTATAGTCCTGATCTTAATCAAGCTAATTATGAAGGAGAGGAAGGAACAGATTTTGTTTTAGATTATATTTATCAACATTTTACAGAGTTTAAATTGATTTTTTGTTGCTCTACCGGTTCTCAATATGAACATTTTTTAGATGAACTTGGAAAAATCGAAGAATCTTATTACCAAGAGCTTGTTGATAAATATGGTAAAGAAGATTTTACAGTAGATCCATTCTTTATTCATGTATTTTGCCGGGCAGGATGGCAAACGATGTATGAACTTGTTGCACATGATTGTTCTTATAAAGAAGCTCAATCATTTATGAATAGCACAAAGTTATTTAATGTTGCTGGCTGGAAAGCAGTTATGGGAATTGATGAGTAAATAGACAGGGAAACCTGTCTAAAGTTAACATCAATAGTTAGCAAAAACTAACTGATAGGAGAGATTTTATGAAAGAAAAGAAAAAAAGTACATTATTGAAGTTGATACACTTTGCGGGGAATCATAAGTATTATGTTTATGCTTCATGTATTTTAGCTGCTATGAGTGCTTTTATTGCTTTAGTTCCTTTTTACGATATGTGGCGTATCCTCAAAGAGGTATTAGAAGTAAGACCAAACTTCAATGAAGCAATCCATATTAAAAGCTATGGATGGCATGCTGTTATATTTGCTTTGCTTGCAATGTTTTTTTATATTGCAGCTTTAATGTGTTCCCATAAAGCAGCGTTTAGAGTACAAGCAAATATGCGAACAAAAATGATGGAACACATTATGAAGCTTCCTTTAGGATATGTTGAAAGCCAAGGAAGTGGAAAAATCAGAAAAATTGTGATGGAATCAAGTGCTGCAACAGAAACATTTTTAGCACATAACGTGCCAGATAAAGTTGTTTCTAAAGCAACACCAATTGGTTTACTTATAATGATGGTAATCTTTGATTGGCGTTTAGGTTTAATGAGTCTTATTCCCGCAATTATTGCTTTTGTTTTAATGATTACAGCAATGATGGGACCAAAGATGGCAGAAGATATGAAACAATATCAAAACGCTTTGGAAACTATGGCATCAGAAGCAGTTGAATATGTAAGAGGGGTACCTGTTGTTAAAACTTTTGGACAAACAATTTTCTCTTTTAAAAGGTTTAAAGAAGCTATAGACGAATATGAAAAATGGACGTTGGATTATACAAAGAGTATGATGAAACCAATGGTTTGTTTTACGACTTTTGCTAATGGTATCTTTGCCACTTTGATTATTGCTGCTTATTTATTTGCGGGAAATCAAATTACGGATCAATTTATTTTAAATCTATTCTTCTATATTTTAATTACCTCTATTTTAACGACAACTTTAATGAAAGTTGCTCATGCAGGTGAATCAAAAATGCTTGTAGAAGATGCTTTAAATCGGATGGATTCAATTATGAAGGTACAACCTTTACCTGAAAGTAAACAAACACAAGTACCAAGTGATGCTTCTATTGATATAGAAAATATTAGTTTTATATATCAAGATGCTTCAACTAAAGCCATTGACAGCTTAAGCATACATATTAAATCAGGAGAACATGTTGCTTTAGTTGGACCAAGTGGTGGAGGTAAAACAACCGTCGCTTCTCTTATCTCTCGTTTTTGGGATGTAAGTGAAGGAAATATTAAAATAGGACATGTTGATGTCAAAGATATTGAACAAAAAGAATTAATGAATCAAGTATCTTATGTTTTTCAAGATAGTCGCTTATTTAAAATGAGTATTTTAGAAAATATTCGTATGTCAAGACCAGAATCAAGTGATGAAGAAGTCATGCAAGCTTTAAAGAATGCCCAATGTCAAGATATTATTGATAAATTTCCTGATGGAGTTAATACAGTTATAGGTTCGAAAGGTGTTTATGTTTCTGGGGGAGAAAGTCAAAGATTATCCATTGCTAGAGCTTTTTTAAAGAATGCTCCAATTCTTATTTTAGATGAAGCAACCGCTTTTGCTGATCCAGATAATGAAGTATTAGTTCAAAAGGCTTTTGAGAAACTTTCAAAGAATAAAACAGTCATTATGATTGCCCATCGTTTATCAACGATTACTCATGCAGATTGTATTTATGTATTAGAAAATGGGCAGGTTGTTGAAAGTGGAAATCATGAAGAATTATTAGAAACAAAAGGTGTTTATGAACATATGTGGCATCAATATAATCAATCTGTTAAATGGAAAGTACAAAAGGAGGATGAAGAATAATGATTGAAAAATTAAAACATAAATATGCTTTATCTTCTAAAGGAGCCAAAGATATGGTAAGAGCTTTTATAGCAGTGACACTTTCTAACCTTGTTTTAATGCTTCCTGTGGGATTACTTTATTTACTAGCATCTTATTTATTAGATAATCAATTACCGCAAGAAAAATTTGTTTTCTTTTTGATAGCTATTGTAGTTATTTTAATATGTATTGCTTTAACAACCGTTTTTCAATATCGTGCTACTTTTTTTTCAACATATGTTGAAAGTGGTGTTAGACGTCGTACACTTGCGGAAAAGTTAAGAAAACTTCCTTTATCTTATTTTGGTAAAAAAGATTTAGCGGATCTTACAAATACGATTATGTCTGACTGTGCTCTTTTAGAAACAGCAAGTTCACATTGGATTCCTGAATTAATAGGAGCTATGATTTCAACAACTATTATTGTTATCAGTTTATTGTTTTTTGATTTTCGTATGGCACTTGCAGCAATTTGGGTGATGCCAATTGCTTTTGCAATTGTTCTTTATTCAAGAAAAACGATGCGTCATACACATAAAAAAACAAATGAATATCGTATTGATTGTTTAGATGGCATTCAAGAAGGATTAGAAACATTAAGAGATCTAAGAGCAAATAATATGTGTGATCAATATATGGAATCACTTAATAAAAAAATCAAAGCTGTTGAAAAGCATGCTATTTTTGCAGAATTTACAAATGCAGCATTTGTTTGTAGTGCCCAAATGATCTTAAGGCTTGGTATGGGGACGGTTGCTGTAGTTGGAAGTTATCTATTAGTAAAGGGAGAAATTACAGTTTTAACATTCTTTATGTTTTTGCTTGTTGTGACACGTATGTATGAGCCATTACAAATATCTTTACAAAATTTATCAGCAATGATTAGTTTAGATACAAATTGTAAACGTATGGATGAAATTTTATCTCATGATGAACAAACAGGAAATGATACGCTTACAAATGAGGGTTATGATATTGTTTTTGATCATGTGGCTTTTGCTTATAATCAAAAAGAACAAGTATTGTCTGATGTTTCATTTACTGCTAAACAAGGTGAAGTAACAGCTTTAATTGGACCAAGTGGTGGTGGTAAAACAACGATTTCTCGTTTAGCTGCACGTTTTTATGATATTGATAGTGGAAAGATTATAGTTGGTGGGATGGATATTTCAAAGATTAATCCGGAAAAATTATTAGAGCTTTATTCAATTGTTTTTCAAGATGTAACACTTTTTAATAATACAATTATGGAAAATATTCGTATTGGTAAAAAAGATGCAACAGATCAAGAAGTGATGGCAGCAGCAAAACTTGCTCATTGTGATGAGTTTGTTGAAAATATGCCAGATCAATGGAATACAATGATTGGTGAAAATGGTTCTGAATTATCAGGAGGACAAAGACAAAGAATTTCAATTGCGAGAGCATTTTTAAAAGATGCTCCAATTATCTTAATGGATGAAGCGACTGCTTCTTTAGATGTAGATAATGAATCAATGATTCAAGAGTCTATTTCTAAGTTAATAGAAAATAAAACAGTATTAATTATTGCACATCGTATGAGAACAGTTGATGGCGTTGACCGAATTGTTATTTTAAAAGATGGAGTAGTCTTTGAACAAGGTAAACCACAAGATTTAAAACAACAAAATGGTATTTATAAACATATGGTAGAGATGCAAATGCAATCTCATAATTGGAAATATGAATAATTGATTACCAAGATATTTTAAAGTTTTCAGGAAACATTTGATATAAAAGATGACCTGCTTGTTTAGGTGATAAATCATATTTACCTAGAATATAGTGTTGATACATGATTGAAGCACCACCACAAAAGACATCCAATAAAAGAAGATCTTTATCTTCAAAGTGGATGTTTTTTGTTTTACACATCTCAATAACGGTATTATAAGAATATTGATAAATAAAATCACCTAAAGAATTAATTCCTGTATAATCAAAGGCATTTTTTAAATAATGAAGTTCTTTACTCATCGTGAATAAATTAATAAAAACATCTTCATAATTATGATTTTGTTTACTATTAATATATTGATCTAAAATCCTCTTATAATTATCATTCATAACATCATATTTATCTTTATAATGACGATAAAATGAAGATGTTGAAACATTCGCTTTTTGACATATTTCTAAAACAGTAATATCATCAAAAGATTTTGTTTGAATAAGTTTATTAAAAGCATTAAATATTTTGTTATATGTTTTCATTTGGATCACCTTTTTTATTTTATCTATTTTGGGACATATTTTCAATATTGTCCCACTTTTTTTAGATAACACATGATAAAATAAAAAAGGAGGGAATGCAAATGGCTAAAAAGTTAACTGAGGGAGAAAAACGATGTTTAGAGGATTATAATGCTTATAAAAAAGAAAATCCTAAACCTAGAAAAAATTTAATAAAACTTGTAAAACATATGAATATGTTAAATCCTACAGCAAATGAAAATTCATGGGAATACATATTCTTTGATCGACAATTAACAAATGAACAAATTGATTTATTGTTAAAAATGAAATTAAGAAAACCTTATTATGTTAAAAATCTTACAAAATTAACAGGTAAAGATTTAGTAGCAACAGCTAAATTAGTTGATGATATTTGTCATGTTGGTATTTTAGAATATTGTAGTGCACCAGATGGTGAAGATATGGTACAACTACCAGTATTTGCTCCTGGAGCAATGGAAACAACTGTTATGACAAAAGAAAGATCAGATGCTTTTCCAGAAATGGCACCGGCATTTTTAAATTATGTTTTAGATTTGCAAAAGAAGATATCTAGTGTAGTTCCAATGGGAAATGCTTTAATGAGAGCAATTCCTGTTGAAAAAGCAATAGAACATGAAACAAGAAAAGTAAAATATGAAGAAATATCTTACTGGTTAGATAAAGCAGGTAAGAGTATTGCAGTTGCACCTTGTGAATGTCGTAAATTAAGAGTTATGGTTGATGAAGGGACAGGAGATCTTGAAGGAGATTATTGTATCAATTTAGGGCATTATGCTGAAAGCTGTATTCGTATGGGGAAGGCAAGACGTATTACAAGAGAAGAAGCTGAAGAAATTATTAAAACAGCTGAAAAACGTGGAGCTGTTCATCAACTTTCTAATATTGATGGAAAAGATTTTTCATTATTTATTTGTAATTGTAAATGGGACACATGTATGGCTTTAAAGACATCTTGGTATACACAATCACCTAATCTTTCATCTTCAAATTATGTAGCACATGTTAATAAAGAAAAATGTGTAGCGTGTGGTGGCTGTGTAGAAGTTTGTCCACAAAATGCAGTTAAATTAGGACAAAAGTTATGTGAAAGGAATGTAACAAAAATACATAATAAAGAAATTCCTAATAATCATTTAGTATTTGGACCAAAACATTGGCAAAAAGATTTTCTTACAAATCGTGATAATGTTGTAAATGAAACAGGAACTTCACCATGTAAAACAAATTGTCCTGCCCATGTGAGTGTTCAAGGTTATTTGAAAAAAGCCGCTCAAGGAAAATACGATGAAGCACTAGCAATTATTAAGAAAGAAAATCCATTTCCAGCAATTTGTGGACGTGTTTGTTCTAGATATTGTGAAGATGTTTGTACTAGAGGAGATATTGATTCACCAGTAGCAATTGATGAAGTGAAACGTTTTATTGCTGAAAGAGAATTAAATAAGGAAAATCGCTATATTCCTGAATTCTATTATGAAAAAGGGAGTGGTCAAAAGATTGCGATTATTGGTGGGGGACCAGCTGGTTTATCATGTGCTTATTATCTTGCTGTTTATGGTCATCAAGTAACTGTTTTTGATAAAAATCCTCTTCCTGGAGGAATGATGCAATATGGTATTCCATCATTTAGACTTGAAAAAGAAATTGTTCAAGCTGAAATTGATGTTTTAAAACAAATGGGTGTAGAATTTAAATGTAATGTTAATGTAGGTAAAGATGTTACTTTAGATCAATTAAGAAATCAAGGATATAAAGGATTTTATGTAGCTATTGGGGCTCAAGGATCTAGAAGACTTCAAGTTGAAGGAGAAGATGCTAAGGGTGTTTATGCGGGTGTTGATTTCTTAAATAAACAACCAAAAGGTTTAGGAAGAGTTGTTGTCATTGGTGGAGGAAATGTAGCAGTAGACTGTGCTAGAGTTGCTATTAGAAATGCCGCAAGTACAACAATGATTTCTCTTGAAAAAAGAAATGAACTTCCTGCTAGTGAAGAAGAAGTGGAAGAAGCACTTCATGATGGTGTTACAACAAATTGTGGTTGGGGTCCAAAAGAAATCTTAGCACAAGATGGTAAAGTAACGGGTATTGTTTTAAAGAAATGTTTACAAGTAAAAAATAAAGTTGGTAAGTTTAATCCTATCTATGATGAAGAAAAAATAATAACAATTGAATGTGATACAATTGTTACAGCTATTGGACAATGTATTGAATGGGGAGATTTATTAAAAGGCTCTCATGTAGAAGTCTTACCTAATGGTACAGCAAAAGCAGATCATTGGACTTATCAAACAAATCAAGATGATATCTTTGTTGGTGGGGATGTCTATACAGGACCACGTTTTGCTATTGATGCCATTGCTGCTGGTAAAGAAGGAGCAGAAAGTTTACATCGTTTTGTAAATAAGGGACATTCTTTAACATTAGGTAGAGTAAAAAGAGATAATTTTAAATATTTAGATAAAGATAATATTGCTTTTGGAGAATATGATCATCATCCTCGTCAACGTGTTAAAATAGACGAAACAAAATACAAAACAGACAAAGATGAAAGAGATATTCTAACTGAAGAACAAGTTAAAATAGAAACATCAAGATGCTTAGGATGTGGAGCAGCTAGAGTAGATGAAAATATTTGTATAGGTTGTGGTCTATGTACAACAAGATGCCACTTTGATGCTATTTCATTAAGTAGAGATCATGATGCCTTTGGAGCAACTTATGAACAACTTGTTCCTGCTATTTTAAAAGAAGTAGGACGTAAAACAGGTAAATCTCTTATTTCTAAATTAAAGAAGGATTAATTATGCATGAAATAGGAGCTTTAAAAAAAGCAGTTGATTTATGTAATCAAATTGCTTTAGATAATAAAATAGAATCAATTAAAACGATTACTTTAGAAGTAGGAGAGCTTACAGGATATTTACCAATCTTCTTTGAAAAATATTATCCTGTTGTTAAAGAAGATTATCCTATTTTAAAAGAGAGTACGCTTAAATGTATTGTTGTTAAAGGACAAGCTACATGTAATGATTGTGATGCTTTCTATAATGTTATGAAATGTCAAGGTATCTGTCCAAAATGTGGAAGTCGAAATAAAACGATTATTTCAGGACAACAATTTCTTGTAAAAAATATAGAATATTAAAATATAAAAAATCTTATTTTAATTTTTATAGAAGTAAAAAAGGAAAAAGAAAGACCACTTTTTTCATAAATAAACTTAGTAAAATGAAAATACTAAATTTTCAATATATGAGAGAAATAGTCATTTATTAAACGAAAAAAGAAAAAAACATTAATAATCTTCGAAAAAGATTTCAAAAAGCTAAGAAGCCAAAGGCGGTGTTAAAATCAACAACAAAGAACAACGTATCATGAAAGATATAGATCATAAGCTAAGTC
>ENA-OPSV01000907-OPSV01000907.1-human-gut-metagenome-genome-assembly--contig:-NODE-907-length-22430-cov-8.563441_pt1 | contig 22430 bp, 21 predicted proteins | sample MGYA00241460_ERZ501912 | MGnify/ENA primary metagenome ERZ501912 (study PRJEB25962, sample SAMEA2042402) | human gut metagenome | biome: human gut; feature: human-associated habitat; material: faeces...
TCGCCGTGGGTCGGCACCCACTTATTTTGAAGCTTCTTCGAGGAGAACGCCGAAATCTGCTGCCTTGAGTGATGCACCACCGATAAGACCACCGTCAACATCTGGCTGTGCAAGAAGCTCTGCTGCATTCTTTGGATTCATAGAACCACCATACTGAATTGTCATACCGTCTGCAACTGCCTTGTTGTATCTCTTTGCAACAACGCCACGAATGAAAGAACAAACCTCGTTTGCCTGCTCAGCTGTTGCAGTCTTGCCTGTGCCGATAGCCCATACTGGCTCGTAAGCAATGATAACATTCTTAGCGTCTTCTTCAGAAACGCCTGTGAATGCTGCTACTGTCTGAAGTTCAACAACATCTTCTGTAATGCCGTCTTCACGCTCAGAAAGCATCTCACCAACGCAAAGGATAACCTTAAGACCTGCTGCAAGAGCTGCCTTAACTCTTCTGTTTACTGTGAGGTCAGTTTCACCGAAATATTGTCTTCTTTCGCTGTGACCGATGATAACATATTCTACGCCCATTTCTGTAAGCATATCAGCAGAAATTTCGCCTGTGAAAGCACCACTCTTCTTGAAGTGAACATTCTCAGCACCAACCTTAATGTTTGTGCCCTTTGTAAGCTCTACTGCTGTTTCAAGGTTTGTGTAAGGTACGCAGATAACTACGCCACAAGTTGCTTTCTCAGCAATTGGCTTTAGGTCTTCAATAAGAGTCTTAGCCTCTGAACGAGTCTTATTCATTTTCCAGTTTCCTGCGATAATAGCTTGTCTTAATTCTTTATTCATTATGATTATCCCCTTTAATTTAAATATTTTTAACAGAAAATCTCTGTTTTCATAGGGAAAGGGCAGAGCAATGCCCTACCCTTCCTTTTAAGCATATATTAGTCCTTATCGTTGAGGCAAGCAATGCCTGGAAGAACCTTACCCTCGAGGAATTCAAGAGATGCACCGCCACCTGTTGAGATGTGTGTCATCTTATCAGCAAAACCGAGGTTTTCAACAGCAGCAGCAGAGTCACCACCACCGATAATTGAAATAGCGTCAGATTCAGCAACAGCCTTAGCAACAGCGATTGTACCCTTTGCAAAGTTAGGCCACTCAGAAACGCCCATAGGTCCGTTCCATACTACTGTACCTGCATTCTTGATAGCGTCAGCAAAGAGCTTAGCTGTCTTTTCGCCGATATCAAGACCCATCCAGCCGTCAGGAATGTTGTCAGAATCAACTGGCTTAAACTCAGCGTCAGCCTTATATTCTGTTGCAACAACATTGTCCTGAGGAATGAGGAAGTTTACACCCTTTTCCTTAGCCTTAGCCATAATATCCTTAGCAAGCTCTACCTTATCAGACTCACAAATAGAAGTACCAATAGAATAGCCAAGAGCGTTCATAAATGTATAAGCCATACCGCCGCCGATGATAAGAGTATCACACTTGTCAATTAAATTTGTGATTACGCCGATTTTATCAGAAACCTTTGCTCCGCCGAGAATTGCAACAAGCGGTCTCTTCGGATTTTCCAAAGCTCCGCCTATAAACTTAATTTCTTTCTGAATAAGATATCCGCATGCTGCGGGAAGATATGCGGCAACGCCGGCAGTTGAAGAATGAGCTCTGTGCGCAGAACCGAAAGCATCATTTACATAAAGATCTGCAAGAGAAGCAAATGCCTTTGAAAGCTCGGGATCATTTTTAGTCTCGCCGGGTTCAAAACGAACATTTTCAAGAAGCATTACTTCGCCGTCTTTAAGCGAAGCGGCAAGAGCTTGAGCGCTCGGGCCGACAACATCGTCAGCCATTTTAACTTTCAGACCGAGAAGCTCAGAGAGACGAGCTGCAACGGGCTTCATAGAAAACTCGGGATTTACCTGTCCTTTCGGTCTGCCGAGATGAGAGCAAAGGATAACCTTGGCTCCGTTCTTTATAAGATACTGAATTGTGGGAAGAGAAGCTACTATTCTCTTGTCGCTTGTTATAACGCCGTTTTCCATTTTAACGTTAAAGTCGCAACGAACGAGAACTCTCTTACCTTTGACATCGAAATCTTCGACTGTCATTTTGTTTAAAGCACTACTCATTTTTTACATCCTTTCGGTTGTTAATTAACATTTTTCATCTTGTTTATTTTATAACAAACTTAGATTTTTTTCAAGTATCGCTATGGATAATGGACAGAAAATATTGATTATTTTTTGTAAATTTTGCACAACAATCAAATTGTATATGCAGACTTGATTTCTTCCGCCCTTTTAAGCACCATATTTTTCAGCTCATTTGGAGAGGTTACTTGAATTTTTCCTCCGAATTGAATAATCCATGAAACTAATCCGTCATTTACGGCTGAATTGGCATTTAAAACAAATTTTGATGGACCGTTTTTGTGTATATTAGCATCCTCTCCGAACCTGTCAAGCACATTTTCAACAATTTCATTACTGCACAATAAAGAAATCGGCTTAGGTTCGCCGGAAAACATACCGAAGTGCTTGCTTGCATAATCGGCGGAATCAAAGCTGAATTTGTAAGGAGACACTTCCGAAAACGGTCGGGAAAAAGAATCGTCAATAATCTCTGTATGTTTGATTCTGTCAATTCTCATAATCATAAGATTATCGTATTTTTCTTTGTTACCGACAAGATAATAGTGGTCACTGGACCAAATTAAAGAATAAGGACTTATTATATGCTCTTTTTCCTCATAAGCTTGGTCAGGATTGTCCGATAATATACGCCTGCGATATATTATTTTTACTTTACGGTTATCGTTTATAGCACGGTCAAGCTTATCAATTGTATAATACAGCTCTTCATTTTTACATTTCGGCCTATTATCAACATAAACCTGAGATTTGATTTTTTTTGCTTGTTCTGCACTTGTAAGAGTAAATATCTTATTCAGAAGCTGTTTTGTTTTCTTAGCAGAAATAAAATTTGCAGCTTGAACCGCATCACTTAACAGTCTCAGCTCGGCAAGCTCAAAGTCACGACTTGCAAGGAAGTAGCCGCCGCCGGAACCGTTACTCTTAATTATATCATATCCAAAATCAATAAGGATTGAAATATCGCTGTATATTGATTTCCGCTCTGCGGCAATACCGTGATTTAACAAGTAAAGCTTTATATCCTCGGCATGCGCAATGTGGTTCTCATCGGTATTCTCCTGCAAAAACTTCAGTATATAAAGAAGCTTAAGTTTTTGATTGTTTGTCGCCGCCATATATATCCTCTCAATATCTTAACTGACTGTTAATGTCCTTCAAAACATTCTCATCAATTTTTAAAACTGCTCTGTCATATGTATAAATTCCGTTAACTTCATTTTCAACATCGCTTACCTGAGTATAAACGGTACCGGATAAGCCCTTATCTATTATCGGAATAATTTGCTTATCAAGCAGCTTTTTATAGGCCTTCGTAAGACTTTCTTTGGATTTAAACATAAGATACCCGAATGCTTTTTTCTCATTCCAAGTATGGCCCCGAACTATATTCGAATAGCCGCCGAATTCAGTAACAACAAAAGCACGCTTTTTTGATTTTCTCAGATGAATCGGGAGGATATATTTATGCATACTGTCAATATCTCCGCCTCCCTGATCATACCAACCGCTTGCGTGGTCAATAACACGATGGCTGTCAAGGCTTCTGACAAAATCGCAGACTTTCAAAGCATCAAACTGCCCCCATGCCTCATTAAACGGAACCCAGCAGTAAATTGACGTGACGCTGTAAAGCTGTTTTATCATTTCTTCAAGCTCTTCATAGTAGTTGCGACGCCATTTTTTATCGCCGCGGCTGAATCTGTTGTATTTGTTATCCTTGAGTTTATAAATACCGACATTAGGTAAAACTCCCGCGTAGAAATCTCCGATGTACGCTCCGCCGCTTACCATATCCTGCCAAACAAGCATGCCGAGTCTGTCGCAATGATAATACCAACGCATCGGCTCAACCTTAATATGTTTTCTCAACATATTAAATCCGAGACGTTTCATTTCAGAAATATCAAATATCATAGCCTCATCCGTAGGCGCCGTAAGTCCTCCGTCGCACCAATAGCCCTGATCCAAAAGTCCCTTTTGGAAATACGGTTCATTGTTAAGGAAAAGACGTGTTATTCCCTTTTTGTCACGCCCTATCGAGAACTTTCTCATGCCGAAATAGCTTTTAACAGAATCTACCGCTTTATCTCCAACGGAAACGGTAATAAACAAATCATAAAGTTTGGGATTTTCGGGCGACCAATATTCGTACTTTTTAAGCTTGATTTCGTCATGTTGTTTAACTGTTTTCTCGGCTAAAACGCTGTCGCCGTCCATTATTTGGGCTTTAATTTTAACGCCTTTCATTTCGGCGGATAAGTCTATATCGATTGATATAAAATTGTTATCAATATCGGGAACAACATCAAGCTTTCTGATATAACAGCTGTCAACCGCCTCCAGCCAAACGGTCTGCCAAATACCGGATGTAGCCGTATACCAAAAGCCGTGCGTCTTGTTAACCTGTTTGCCGCGTTGCTGCCAGCCCGAATCCGTCGGGTCAAATACACAAACGGAAAGTTCATTTTCACCGTCACGTAAAAAGTCGGTAATATCAAAAGTAAACGCACAATAACCGCCGATATGTGAACCTACAAAGGTGTCGTTAATATATACTTTGCATTCCCAATCAACTGCTCCGAAATGCAAAAGAATACTCTTTCCTTTCAAATTGTCGTTTAATGAAAATTTTTTAAAATACCAAAGTCTTTCGGTGGGCTTTAATCCCCTTTCGACCTTTGACAAAAAACACTCGGGAGCAAATGGAACTAAAATCTTTCCGTCAATATCATTCGGCTTTTTCTCACTGCTGTCTGATATTTTATAATCATAAAGACCGTTAAGATTTTGCCATCCGTCGCGCACAAGCTGAGGCCGCGGATATTCCGGCAGCGGCATCGTATCTGAAACCTTGTCGGTGAAAATGCTTCTCATTGCTACAACTCCCTTTTGTACAATAATTGATAATTATTATATAACAAAATGTCTAATTTGTCTATTGATATTGAAAAAAACATTTGGTATAATAACGGAAATTTGCGGATATGGTGAAATTGGCAGACACGCAAGATTTAGGATCTTGTGCCGAAAAGCGTGCAGGTTCAAGTCCTGTTATCCGCACCATATTGAGTGTTCATAAGGGATTTGACTTATGAACACTCTTTTTGTTTTGTCATATAATTTTTTATGTCCGAGCAAGGGTAACACCTTGCTCTTTTTTATGCCGTGAATTGATCGGTTATATACTCTACGGCAACGCCTTTACGTGTATCCGCAATGTGGGTTTGTTTTGTGGCGTTCGGCAATTCGATATATCCGATAAAACGGTAATATATAACGATTCGTTGCGTTCGGCTTTTGCCTGTGCCCTCTGTTTCAAAAATATCAATATGGTCAATCAGTTCTCGAAGCAGCGGTGATGTCAGATTATCCATTTGCATAAACCTGCGAATTGCCGATATGAATTTTCCATATTCCGAATTATTGTTTTTCAGCTCTTCGATTTTGTATCGAGTATCCGCAATTTTGGCTTTTAAGTCCATACGCTCTTTTTCGTATTTATGAGATAGCTCAACAAACCACTCATCGCTGACTTTTCCGATAACATTATCCTCATATAGCTTTTCATAAAGTTGCGATACCGTGTTGCTGCGTTCAATCGCTTTTTGCAGTTCCGACTCCAAAAACTTTTTGTCCTTTTCTCTTTCTTCGTCATTTTTCCGCAAAAGCAGTTGTGCAAAATATGACTCGTCAATTTCCAACATTTCAACAAGTCGCCTTAATTCAAGTTTTACAACTTCTTCAAGGGCGTCTGCTCTGACATAATGTCTCCCGGGACAATTTCCACGATAATCAACTTTGTTATCCGAACAAGTGAAATAGTGAATTTCTTTATTCGAGGTGCTTGTGTGGTATCTCATTTTACTGTGGCAATCTCCGCAATATATCAATCCGTTAAATATACTCCGTTCGCCGTTTTCTTTTTTCGGAGCCCGACGCTTTGTTTTTGAAATAAACTTCTGTACGGTTTCAAATGTTTCTCGGTCGATTATCGGCTCATTAACATCCTTGAATACAGCCCAATTTTCTTTGGAGTTTTCAATACGTCTTTTGTTTTTAAATGACTTGGAATATGTTTTGAAATTGATAATATCTCCGCAATACTCTTGTTGAGAAAGAATTTTTTGAATAGTTGTCTTACACCATTTGTACGGATTGGTCTGTGTCTTCTTTCCGCCTCTGTTCAATCCTTTTGACCGCCAATAAGCCATAGGAATAAGCACTTTGTTTTCCTGCAATTCTCTTGCAATGGTTTCATTGCCTTTACCGTCGAGACACATTTTGAATATGCTTTTCACAACGGTTGCGGCTTCCGGGTCAATTATCCATTTCTTTTTGTTTTCCGGAGATTTCATATATCCGTAAGGCGGTTGCGATAGCGGCTCTCCCATACTGCCTCTGAGCCTGTGGGATGAACGAATCTTTTTTGAAATATCTCTTGCATACATTTCGTTTAAAATATTTTTGAACGGTGCAATTTCGCTTTCTCCCTCATCGCTGTCAATGGCGTCGTTCACGGCGATAAAACGAACATTATGTTCGGGGAAATAGCTGTCGGTATAATTACCTACCGAAACATAATCACGACCCAGGCGGGATAAATCTTTAACCATTACGGCAGAAACAAGCCCGATTTCAATATCGCTGATAAGCTGTTGAAATCCGGGGCGGTTGAAATTTGTTCCGGTATATCCGTCATCCACATAATATTTTGTATCCGTTAAGCCCATTTCTTTTGCTTTTTGTGATAACAACTTCTTTTGATTGCCTATGGAGTTACTCTCGCTTTCCGTTCCGTCATCACGGGACAAACGACAATAAAGAGCTGTTATCCCTATTTGATTTTTGTTTTTCGACTGCATTTAATCCTCCTTTCCGACAGTCGAACAATCATATTCATCTGTCATTTTATCATTGATGCTATCAACAGACAATTCTGCGAAATCGCCCGTGAGATATTTTTTCAATCTGTTATTCAAATGATTGCTGTCGCTATATTTTTTAATGTTAAAATCCTCAAATTTACCGCAAACGATATATCTTACTCCGTTTATCATATATTCGCCTGTACCCAAGCTGAAATTTACTATTTGCTTTTTCATATCATCTCTCCCTCTCACGCTGTCGGATTAAATATTTTCTGTAATGATCGCAAGCTTTAATTATGAAATCTTCGGTCTTTTGTTTATCCAACCCTTTTGGCAAGACATCACGCAACTTATCTGCAGATATTCGCACTTGCTCTTTTTGATTTGGCTTTTCTTCATTGAGAACGGCGAAAACCGTATCGACGAAAAAGTTACTGTCTTTACTGAATTTTCTTAATCGCTGTGCCTGCGATAATGACGGTGTTGCGTCGGTAAATTCGATTTGTTCAAGCAATATTTGCTGTTCATATTCAGACAGATATGAAATTTCCACCGCAGGAGTAAAGGCTATTCTTTCCTCGTCAACGAGTTTAAGTAATTCGGGTATTAAATATGTCAGGCGGATATATCGCTGTATTTGCCTTGCACTATCATCGGCGGTTTCTGCAATCTTTTCATCTGTTCTTAACTTTGTGCCAAGTTGGCACGAAGTTTTACCTTGATGTTTCAAAGCCTCTGATCTCATTTTGTATGCAAAAGCCTTTTCGCTCGGTAAAATATGTTCACGATGTATGTTTGAATCCACCATTTGCACAATCGCCTCGTCTTTTGTTAGTTCTTTTACTGTCACGGGTACGCTTGTTATTCCGAGTTCCTTGCACGCTTCAACTCGTCTGTGTCCGCTGATAATTTCATATTTACCGGCCGGAAAAGAACGAACGATTATCGGCTCAAGCAGTCCGTTTTCCTTTATGCTTTCTGTTAATTCTTGCTGCTCAATTCCGTTTCTTTTCTTAAACGGATGATTTTCAAAAGGAACAAGCAAATCTATGTTTATGTTTTTTATCATTTTAACCTCCATATATATTCTTTTCTCGGCCGGTAACAGTCTTAATCTTCTAAGTCTTATTACCTTCTGTTATTCGGAAATCAAGAAAACCGAAAATCAGAATTGTTTCAGATAGATAATGCTCGGTTTACCTTGACCTTGCTTTTTGCGAAGTATTAAGTCCGAAGTTTCAAGTTCCGAGAACAATTTACATATTTTTTCGTGACCGAAATGCAGTTTTTCTTGGGCAGACTTTATCGTAAAATACTGATATACCCAGCCTTGATTATCTATCCAACCGTTTTTGACAGACAAATACATTCGGTCAAGCAAAAGTCCGTACAGCATTTTCGCATCGGTTGAAACAGATTTGTACTTTTCTTCAAATAACGCTTTCGGTACTTTGTAGAAAGCAAAGTTTTTAGCATCCGATATTTTGAAATATTTGTTCACTGTATCACCTCTGTTTTTGTATTAAAAAGGTGCCGAAATCGGTAATTTTTTCTTTTGTATCGGCTTTTTATTGAAAACAAGTATCGCTACATCAAATTAACCGCTGTTGTCATATTCACGGCGATTTTTAACGCTTTTTGCACCTCTTTTGGATTTGTACTTCGGGCAGAAAACAACGATTGCTTTGTGACTTTGCTTGCATTTGTTTTTGCATTTAAGGCAAAGGCTGTTGTATGTTCTTCTGCCCGTTTCGGTATTTGCGAAAAAATCCCATTCTTGTTTCGCTTTCTTTGATAATCTCGGCATTGTAAAAACTCCCTTCACTTGTTTGAACCGGGAACGCTTTTTTGGGGGGTGTTTTTGAAAAATTTATATTTTTTAATATTTACCTCTCTACTCATTTGGACAAAGGGTGCCGAAATGCACACCCATTTTCCTGATTTTCAAAAGTTTTTTATTTACCCCCATTTGTTTGAACTGAGAAAAGCGTTTTGTACCCACTGTAAAACAAAAAAGTTAAAAAATAGCCGCATATCAAAATTGATAAGCGGTAAGCGCTGTCATAAAAAACGTACAATAAAATTTTACATATTTAATTTTAGTTTTGATTATGATATAATAATCTTGGGTTGTTATGTAATTGCATAAATAGAAATCTTTGCAATTTAACTTCCGATAACTTTTGATTATCGGAAACAAAGGAGAATCGGTATGATTTTAGATAAAAAGCAAATGACTGAAGAAGATATAAAATATAATTTTATAACTCCGGCTATTCAGGCAAAAGGTTGGAGCGATAAAATCACAATGGAAACTCAAGTTAAATTTACAGATGGTAAAATCAACCTGAAAGGTAATGTTGTGAAAAGAGAGCCGGCAAAAAAGGCTGATTATATTCTTTACTTAAATTCAAATAATCCTATTGCAATTGTTGAGGCAAAAGATAATAATCATACGGTATCTTATGGACTTCAGCAAGCAATGGCTTATGCACAGATGCTTGATATACCTTTTGCATATAGTTCAAATGGCGATGGCTTTTATGAACACGACTTTTTGACGGGATCAGAAAGACAAATTCGGATTGATGAATTTCCGACAGTAGAGGAATTATTATCAAGAGTTAAGCAAGAGGCTAATGGTGGAACCGGATTATCCGATGCAGAAGAAACAATTATAAATCAGCCTTATTACTCAAGTCAAACGACATATTCTCCACGTTATTATCAAAGAATTGCAATCAATAGAACTGTTGAAGCAATCGCAAAAGGACAAAATCGCTTATTACTTGTAATGGCAACAGGTACAGGAAAAACCTATACTGCATTTCAGATAATATACAGACTTTTGAAATCAGGACTAAAAAAGAAAGTATTATATTTAGCCGATAGAAATATTCTTGTTGATCAGTCGATAGCTCAAGATTTTCAACCTCTTGAAAAAACAATACATAAAATTAACTTTGCTAAAGACGATCCGACTACAATAACTTCTCACGAAGTGTACTTTTCTCTTTATCAGCAACTTGCCGGTGATGAAGAAGAACTTGAAAATGATGATACCGTAAGCAGATTTGAACAATTATTCAATAAAAACTTTTTCGATTTAGTTGTAGTCGATGAATGTCACCGTGGTTCGGCGAAAACAGCAAGTAATTGGCATAAAATACTTGAGTATTTTTCATCTGCAACGCAACTCGGTATGACTGCAACGCCAAAAGAAACAAAAGATGTTTCAAATCTTTCGTATTTTGGTGAACCTGTATATACTTACAGCCTTAAGGAGGGCGTAAATGACGGGTTTTTGGCTCCGTTTAGAGTTATCAATATTAAAACCAATATTGGTGACGGCTGGCGACCAACCCGTGGGCAAAGAGATAAAAACGGGGTGTTGATTGAGGACAGAATTTATACCAATAGCGATTTTGATTATAAAATAATTTTAGACGGTCGAACACACGAGGTTGCCAATGAAATTACAAATTACTTAAAGAGCACTGATAGAATGCAAAAAACTATTGTATTTTGTGCAAATGAAGATCACGCCGATCGTATGCGAAATGAACTTGTTAAACTCAACCAAGATATGGTGCAACAAAATCCGGATTATGTTGTACGAATTACAGGTTCTGATGTGTTCGGAAAGAGTAAATTGAAGCACTTTATTTCTGTGTCATCGGAATATCCTGTTATTGCAACAACATCAAAACTTTTGTCTACAGGTGCAGATTGCAAAATGACGAAGCTCATTGTGCTTGATGAAATGATAAACTCAATGACTGAGTTTAAACAGATAATAGGTAGAGGTACTCGTATTAGAGAGGCAGACGGAAAAACGCATTTCGTTGTTATGGATTTCCGAAATGTAACAAGACTATTTGCTGACCCTGATTGGGATGGACCGATAGAAATTGCCCCGGATTATCCGCCGAAACCGACAACACCTCCGACACCAAACCCTATTGACCCACCCGAACCGATTGATCTGCCACCTTCACCAACTCCAAAACCAATTGTTGATGAGAACGGATGTAGGGTTGAGGTTATAGGAAAGATAGTATCAATTTATGATGCAGACGGTAAATTGCTAAAAAGCGAAAGTATCATAGATTATACTAAGTCAAATGTTCTCGGCGAATGTGCCTCACTTGAAAACTTCATAAACAAATGGCAATCTGAAGACAAAAAACAAGCTATTAGAGATATTTTCCTTGATAAGGGCATAGACCTCGAACAATTAAAGCAAGAGCAAAATATGTCCGATGTTGATGATTTTGACTTCATTTGCCACGTGGCTTATGACCAAAAACCGCTTACAAGAAAAGAACGAGCAAATAATGTAAAGAAAAGAGATTTTTTAAGCAAATACAGCGGCGTTGCTCGTGAAGTTTTGGAAGCTTTACTCGATAAATATATGGATAACGGTGTTTATGATATTGAAAACAATGCTGTTTTAAAACTTGATCCGTTTTCAAAGTTTGGAACGCCGGCTAAAATAATGAAAATGTTTGGCGGAAAAGAAAACTATTTATCCGCAATTAAAGAATTAGAAAGCGAATTGTATATGGTGGCTTAATATGACTAATTTATCAAATTTTGTAAAAAGAATAAGAGATATCATGCGTAATGATGCAGGTATCAATGGTGATGCACAAAGAATAGAACAAATGGCTTGGATACTCTTTCTAAAGGTATATGCAGCAAAAGAGGAAGACTGGGAAGCTTTAACCGAAGAAGGAGAAGACTATACATCGATTATACCGGATAATTGTCGTTGGAGTAATTGGGCTTATGACGATAAAAGCGGAAACGCATTGACAGGTGATAAACTTCTTGATTTTGTAAACAACACGCTATTTCCTACTCTTAAAAATCTTGATGTTGACGCAGAAACCCCTATTAAAAAATCCATTGTTAAAACAGCTTTTGAAGATGTAAATAACTATATGAAGGATGGTACTCTTTTAAGACAGGTTATAAATGTAATTGATGAACTTGACTTAACTGATAATAACGAAATTCACGCATTTGGTTCAATTTATGAAGATATATTGAAAGAACTTCAAAGTGCCGGTTCTTCCGGCGAGTTCTATACTCCGAGAGCAGTTACAGATTTTATGGCTAAAATGATTAAGCCGCAAATCGGCGAAACTGTTGCAGATTTTGCTTGCGGCACCGGAGGATTTTTAACAAGCTGGCTTAATGAACTTAATAAGCAAATTAAAAATAATAGCGATCAAGAAAAATATGACAACTCTATATACGGAGTTGAGAAAAAACAATTTCCATATATTCTTTGTGTAACAAATATGTTACTTCACGGAATAGACGTACCTAAAATTGAACACAATAATTCTTTGACTCATAATGTCCTTGATTATACAGCCAGAGATCAATTTGATGTTATCTTAATGAATCCTCCATATGGTGGACATGAAATAAAAGAAAAAATTAAGTCATATTTTCCCGATGATGTTTTAAGTGGTGAAACAGCTGATTTATTTATGTCTGTAATTATGTACCGCCTTAAAAAGAATGGACGTGCTGCCGTTATTTTGCCTGATGGTTTTCTTTTCGGCACAGATAATGCAAAAGTTGCTATAAAGAAAAAACTTCTTTCTGAATTTAATTTACATACGGTTATTCGTATGCCTCATAGCGTCTTTGCACCTTATACATCCATAACTACAAATATATTATTCTTTGATAGAACCGGAAAAACCGAAGAAACCTGGTTTTATCGTTTGGATATGCCGGACGGTTATAAAAACTTCTCAAAAACAAAACCTATGAAACTGGAACATTTTGCTCCGGCTATGGAATGGTGGAATAATAGAGAAGAAATCACCATTGACGGTTTTGACAAAGCAAAAAAATATACTGCACAAGAACTTGCCGACCGTAATTATAATATTGATCTTTGTGGATACCCTCACGAAGAGGAAGAAATCTTACCGCCTAAGGAACTTATTCAGCAGTATCAAGAAAAAAGAGCAAGCCTTAATGCTGATATTGATCGCATTCTTGCTCAAATTACAGATATTTTGGGAATTGATATTACGGAGGAAGAAGAATGATAAGTAGCGGGCTCTTAGTTTGTAGTTTTTATTTGAAGAAAAAATTCTCAAGGGGCAATGATAATGTTATAGATCTCAATCATAAAATTAGCGATGAAGAAAACAACGAATATGCGAATATATTTGAACTTTTTAGTTCATTTTTAGATGAAGTAAGACAAACAAAAGATGACGAGCGTAGTATGAAACTATTTTCGGTACCTCATGAAACTATAGAAAATCATGACTCTGAAACTTATAGAGCAACATCATTTGCTGTTAATTCAGGTTCATATGGATTTGAATCGGAAATAACAGATAGGATATCGAAAGAAATAAAATATAAAAGAACTCGAAATGATGCCGATATAAAACAGTTTTATTGTTTAGTTTACGTTCCAAAAGATATTGATGGAATATCAATTCAAAAAGGAATAATGCTCTTTCAAACAATAGGCACTTATGGAATAAAAACTATCACGACACAAAAAATGAAAGAATTTTTTTCTGAAAAGGGTATAACATTAGAAACAAGAAGTGTATCTGTTCGTATGTTCATGGAGAAAATCATCGAAAATGGTTCTTTAACTAAAGTAACTCTTGTTAAAAATTCTGTAAGCCCGGATTCAAGTGATAATATGTTCATATCAACTGGTCGAGAAGAAAAGTCATACATTAAACCAAGACTTAAACAAAATTGGATTGACAAATTTCTTGATTTCTTAGATGGAAAAAATCAGGATGATATATTTGAAATCAACGACGAAAAATATCAAGATATAAGGATAACTTTTTCACTCTCTGGAAAAAGTAGAACAGTAAGAGCAAATGATATCGATAGATTTAGTGTTGTTGAAGAAATACCAGATTCTATTTTTAACAATGGGAAATATTCAAAGGAACATCTAACAACGCATATGATTTCTGTCGCAGAAGCCTATAAAGATAAGATGGTTTTTCGTTTGGAATGAGGTGAATTAATGCAATATTTTGGAATAGCACTTATATTTGTCTCATTTGTGTTGATGCTTTTTTCAATATTCAAAAAGACAAACAACTTTTTTAATGCAAGACAAATAGTAAAAGATCATTTTGCCGCATTCAATAAAAGCATTCGGCAATATATAGTGTTTTATGTTTATCCACTACTATTGTCAGTAGGTGTTACTTTTATATATGATGCAACCGATGTGCTTTACGATAACCTTCTGATTGTTCTAAGTATTATTCTGTCAATGTTATTTTCAGTTCTTGCAATCATAACTAATTTCAGCTATAAAACTGATAATGAAAATCCAGTAGATAAAAGAATCATCAAGGTTGTAAGGGAATCGTGTAATTCTATTTTATACAGTTGCCTTCTTTGTGTTTTTATTATACTGTATTGTATTATCCTGATAATCATTAACGATATGCCATTTTATGGTGGATTGTTAGGTAAAATACTAAATGGGATTGCGTACTACATTTTTGTGGTTTTAATTCTAAATCTGCTTCTTGTTGTAAAGAGAATCAGTAAAATCATTAACGCAAAAATTAAAATTGAAAGTGAGGATAGTAAAAAATGACTGGTCAACAGCTGAAAAATTCAATATTACAAATGGCTGTTCAGGGCAAACTTGTTCCGCAAGACCCAAATGACGAACCGGCTTCGGTTTTGTTGGAAAGAATTAGAAAAGAAAAAGAACAGCTTATTAAAGACGGTAAAATAAAAAAAGAAAAGAACCCGTCAATTATATTTCGTGGTGCCGATAATTTGCCTTATGAGAAAGTAGGCAATAACGAGCCTGTGTGCATTGCCGACGAAGTTCCTTTTGATATTCCGGATAGTTGGGAATGGCTAAAACATAATGAATTATTTGAAATTTCCGGGGGCTCTCAACCTCCAAAAAGTAAGTTCATAAATGAGCCAAAAGAAAATTATGTAAGGTTGTTTCAAATACGTGATTATGGCAATAATCCATTGCCTGTTTATATTCCTATTTCTACAGCAAGTAAAACAACTGTTAAAGGTGACATTTTATTGGCTCGATACGGTGCTTCCTTAGGCAAGGTGTTTTGGGCAGAAGATGGTGCATATAATGTCGCCATGGCAAAAGTAATTCCATTGTATCATTGCATTGATGAAATAATAGATAAAGAATATTTGTTTTATTATTATCATACAGACTTATATCGTTCTACAGTGTTCGGAAATTCAAGAAGTGCACAAGCTGGATTCAATAAAGGAGATCTTGAAAGTATGTGGTTTCCGCTTCCGCCCCTTATGGAGCAGAAGCGCATTGTTGCAAAAATCAAGAAAGTGCTCCCATTGATTGAGCAATATGAAGTAGCTTACTCTGAAGTTAATTCGTTGAATAATTCGTTTCCTGAATTATTAAAAAAATCAATACTACAAGAAGCAGTACAAGGAAAGCTCGTACCTCAAGACTCAAATGACGAACCTGCTTCCGTATTGCTTGAACGCATAAGAGCCGAAAAACAAGCACTTATCAAAGCAGGTAAAATCAAAAAAGATAAGAATGAATCTATTATTTTTAGAAGGGATAATTCTCATTATGAAAAGCGTGGTTCTGAGGAAGTGTGTATTGATGATGAAATTCCTTTTGAAATACCTGATACTTGGGAATGGTGTAGAATTGGCTCTCTTTTACAGGTTAATCCTCGTAATAATCTAAGTGACGATACAGATGCCGGTTTTGTACCAATGGTACTCATAAAAGATGGATTTAATAATGAGCATTCTTTTGAAGAACGAAAATGGGGAAAAATTAAATCTGGATTTACTCATTTTGCAAATAACGACGTTATTGTAGCGAAAATAACTCCTTGTTTTCAAAACAGAAAATCTGCGGTTATTGCAAATTTACCAAACGGAATTGGTGCCGGAACAACTGAGTTGCATGTACTTAGAGATGTTACTTCACAATTGTGTATGCAATATATTCTACTGCTTTTCAAAACAAATGAGTTTATCAAGAATGGAGTGAAAAATTTTAGCGGAACTGCAGGTCAACAACGTATTGGTAAGGATTTTATATCAAATTATTTAATTCCACTTCCCCCTGTAAAGGAACAAGAACGTATAGTAAATTCTGTTTTGAAAGTTTTTTCAAGAGTTAATTCCTTAGCTGATTGAGTTCTCATTATGAGAAGTTGAACGGAATTGAGCGTTGTATAGACGATGAAATCCCGTTTGAGATTCCTAATAATTGGTGTTGGGTTAGGCTTGGTTCCTTGTTTCAACACAATACTGGCAAAGCATTGAATTCATCAAATAAAGTTGGTACAAAACTAACATATATCACAACGTCAAACTTATATTGGGATAAGTTTATACTTGATAATTTAAAAGAAATGCCTTTTACAGACGCAGAAGTTGAGAAATGTACGGTTATTAAAGATGATCTGTTAGTTTGTGAGGGCGGAGATATTGGTAGAGCAGCAATATGGAATTATGATTTTCCTATGAGAATTCAAAATCACATTCATAGATTGCGTTCTTATATTCCGGTTAATGTAAAATTTTACTATTATATTTTTTACCTTTATAAACATATGGGCTTAATCGGTGGAAAAGGTATAGGAATACAGGGATTGTCGTCAAATGCAATTCATCAGTTATTATTTCCTTTGCCACCGTCAAATGAACAACACAAAATTGTGGAAAAAATAGAAGCATTACTACCGTTTTGTGAAAATCTATGATTTTAGGCATACACTTCAAAATTGAGGTGTATGCCTTTTCTTTACCAATCTACTATTTTATCAACTATTTCTCTTTGCTCAGTTGCAGTTTTTCTAAGATAAATACGGGTTGTTTCAATGCTTTCGTGTCCCATAAGGTCAGCAAGAAAAGCTATATCATTACATCGTTCAAGAAAGCTTTTCGCAAATCTGTGACGAAATGAATGAGGATAAACCACGGCAGGGTTTATTCCATACTTTATTGCATATTTTTTTAATTGTCCCGAAATACCACGAGTAGTAATCCTATCGCCATATTTATTCAAAAAAATAAAGCCGCTTTCACGGTGGTTTTCTGTCAACCAAGAAAGGGCTTCTTCTTGTAAAGAGTTTGGAATATATATTCTTCTAAGTTTACCGCCTTTTGAATATAAATCGAGATGCCCGAGCTTTATATGTTCAACCTTAATCTGTATCAATTCGCTTACCCTTGCACCGGTGGCAGCTAAAAATCGAATAACAAAATACCAAAACATTTCATCTTCGTTTTTGAGACAAGCTTTGAAATACTCATAATCAGCTTCGCTTATTACATTTTCAAGAAATGCTTTTTGCTGTACTCGAACAAACGGCAATTTCCATTTTTCTTTTCCTATGCTTTCAAGGTAACAGTTAATTGCTCGTAATCGCAAATTTACTGTTTTGGGCTTGTAGCTTTCTATAAGCCAAACCTTATACTCACGCAAGTTTTTTCTTGTGATTTCACCATATTGTTCACTGTATTGCTTAACCGCAAACAAATATGATGAAATCGTGTTTTCAGAGAGGTTAGTACCTCTCAAGTGTCTTTCAAATTTTTCTTTATCTATCATAGCGAAAGACCTCCTTTCACTATGATATTATACAATTTTGATATTAAAGCCTGTTTGTAACATTTAAAAGCTGTTCGATTCTTTCCACAATGTGGTATTGTTCTGTAATAGGTGGAATAACAAGCAATGTGTCTGCAATATCTCTCATTACCCAATTTTTATTTCCTACACCCTTTGTATTCTTAGCACATTGCTTTTGAACTAATGGCGATTGTAACATATAAAGGAAATACTTATCATATAAATATTGATGGTTAAATTTTACAAGTGCAACACTAACAAACAAACTAAATTCGATTTTTGTATTAATCAGTACCGGAATACCGGTAGTCCCTACTTTAGTTAATAACATATCGCCGAATTTTGGATCACAACGATTATATAATTCATTATGTTCCGCTTGCGAAACATATTTGCAATCATCAAATGATATTTTTCCACTACTAATATCTTTCACGGATAGAAACGGAACGCCTGACGGTTGATATTTAGGGGTTTTATGTGTTCCATCTGTGAGCTTTTCAACAACACTACCTAATCTACACCAACACCAATTATCAGGAATATCAAACTGGATTTCATCGTCGATACAACGCTCAATTCCGTTCAACTTCTCATAATGAGAATTATCCCTTCTGAAAATGACGGATTCATTCTTATCTTTTTTGATTTTACCTGCTTTGATAAGTGCTTGTTTTTCGGCTCTTATGCGTTCAAGTAATACAGAAGCAGGTTCGTCATTTGGATCTTGTGGAACAAGCTTTCCTTGTACGGCTTCTTGTAGTATTGATTTTTTTAACAGCTCTGGAAAAGAGTTATCTAACGATGTAATTGCATTTTCTGAAATTGCATATAAATCGATATATTTTTCTACACACAGAATTCTTTCGATAATCCTTTTTTGCTCGGCTAATGGAGGTACAGGAAAATATAATGACTTTAATGTATTTACACTTACACCACCTATTATGCCTGTCGTATTTTTCTTAAAGATTTCCTGAAAAAGCGGACTTTGTAAGTAATAGTATAAAAACAAATAATCGATACCATAAGATATGAAGCAACAGAGTTTGTTGCCAAAGCAAATATCTTGGTTTGTAAATGCAATTTTTCGTCCTGCACTTCCGCCTTCAATACATAACAAGATGCAGTTCTTAGGAGCAATCTTAAATTTTGAATTATTATACGGAATTTTAACGCCATTATCATAGTCGATAGTATGGTCGAATCCGACATCTTTTGTGCCTATGTAATAATATCCAGTGGACAGATTAGTGTATTTTGTTTTTTTATCTGTTTGGTTAATGCTATTACCAGTATACATATCATTTACAGATGATAATCTACACCACTCCCAACTATCCGGAATATCAAAAGGCACTTCGTCGGCAATGCAAACGGGCTCGTTATTGCCTACTTTCTCATAAGGCAAATTATCGGCTGTTTTATCAGGTCTTAGGGTGTCCCTAACGAGGTGTTTGGTAGTGTAGCTGTCCGAACACACCGCTTGTTTCACAACGAAGCGAAAGCAACCGATTTGGACAATCTGTCCATAATTGGTCTGCTCGCTGAGATTGTGCAAAAGCGGGCAAGCTACCGTTTGGATATCCAAATGGTCTGCTCGCTAAGATTATGCATTGCAACTTAGTAAATAAAATTTAAGGCACAGCCTACTGGATTTTTCTCCGTAAGTTGTGCCTGTTTTTAGTTGTATATTACTTGTTCATTAACAATTTCTGTTGCTCGGTTGCGGATATTGTTCATCTTTTGCACCCATAACATTGCGTTATCCGATTTCAATTTTTCTGTAACATTTTCTTTTTCGGCAATGTCTTTTACCAACCGAGAAAAAAGATTTTGAGCCTGTTCTTCGATGTCGGCAAGATATGAATCGAGCTTACCGCTTGTCAGCAAATTGTAGTAACGCACTTTATGGTTTTGCTTCAAATATCGTTTGTGCCTCATTGCCCAAACGCCGATATTTGTTTCTTTTTCTTTTGCCGTTAACGAAAGATTAGGCAATAAATAGTCGCCGACCTGCGTATAAGTACCACCGTTATTTTCAAAAATTGTTTTCATATTAAAACCTCCTTGATTTCAGTAAGTCCATTATACGAAAAACAAAATCAAATTGCGAATGTGCGGATTATTGTTTGAATATGATGTTCGACTATCGGTAAAACTGTATTTTACCAAATCCTATATGAACATTCGCACCATTGCTTCGCGGCTGCAACCGTGAACTATGAAGAACAAGCGTGAATATAGGCGTATCAAAGAGCTTTTTTAGACGATTCCGCTCTTTCAATCCCCTACATTCATTCTTGTACACTCCATAACTGCAGTAAAATTGCAGTACAAAAGCCATACTATATTTTACTAAATTTTGGAAAATCGAGAAATATAAACCGGTTATTTTCGACCGGTTTATATTTTTGTCCTTTTTAGACCGCTAATTCAGCACTATAAGTTAAGCTGTTTTCATTTAAACATGTATTCTATCTGCTTAATAGCACTATATTTGTACCAATATGTAACACTATTAGTTATAGCATAAAAGCGCCCCTCCTGATGTGCAACCTACATCAAGAGGGGTATATTATATTACGAACGACAAAAATGTTACGTATCAGTACACTTCAGATATTTATTAACTACATTTGTGCTGATACGTAACATTTTAATAGCATTTACAACATCTTGCGTGTCTATTTTTGATATATCAAATGACATTCTTTACACCTCTTTCACATCTACTAATGCAGATTTCAGATTTATCCAAATCTTACACGTACCCTTGTATTTTATAGGGCAAAAGTTTTCGCATGAGCAAATACAACACGGATTGCTTTTCACAAAAAAACGTTTAATTTGCCCTTAATGCAAAAAGCACCCTCCACTTTCATTAAAAAGCAGAGGGTGCTTTACATGGTTAAAAACAATTCACTTGGCGGCAAAGGCCGCAAGTATCAGCTATATTTTGTTATTGGCAGCTTTATATCTTCGCCATTAAGGGTAATAACATATTCGCTATCCATATTATTTATGCAAGCATAGTAATGATAAACCGGTTCAATATCTGCTGACTGATTCTGTATTACGGAGATGAAGTTGGAACCACGATTGTCAGTTATATTGATTTGACCGCCATCAGTATCAAACAATGCGATATAATAATCCGAAGAGTTTTTATATCTGTATATATGAATAGATATTCCGTTGTAAAAATACTGAAACATATCTTTTGTTGCCAATGCACTGCTAATTTTCCAGCCTTTTTGCGTTTTAGGGACAATTTTATAAGTATTCACATTGTTTTTGCTTGCAATCACAAAGCTTGTTTCCGTTCCGCTGACTATATTGTCTATATCCAAAGAGTTTGTATAATGAAATGCTTTCTCAGGAGTAGAAAAGGTAATAAATGCGTTTTCAAACGGAATCAGGTACAACAAGCTGACAGTTATTGAAACAGCTATAAATGCTGCAATACAACATTTACGCTTATCTATTGTTTTAGTATATTTAATAAGGACAAAGAGAACAATAGCAATTATGAACCCAATGCCTAATCTGAACATTCCATACAACATTTTTTCTCCTTTCATACTGTGCCGGCACCGGTTGTGGAATCGTTTCCGGAGCTTGGGCTGGCTCACCTGAGGTTAGAAAATAGGCAAGAGCTAAAAGCGCATATCCACTAAAACCTACATCGGTATATATTGTTTCCATGGTTTTATCATCCCACTTAATTTCTGTAGTTCCAGTATATACAATAGCATATTCTATTGGTCATTCGATAACAACCGAAACAATTCTTTCATGTCGTTTTCAATATCATCAGTGTCTGAATATAGTGATACTTTTGCTTTTAAAAAGCTCCTTTCTATTGATGACACCATCCATGTAGCTGATAATGAATAATAATCTGCTTCGCCATCAGCACTTTTTACTTGTACTTCTTTGCCGTCACTCTGAACTTCACAACATACATAACACGCATAACCAATACGAAACGGCAAACGACGGTTAGAGCGCCTCTCGGTAGAAAAATCAATCCAAAAAAGTCTAACTTTAAGAGAATAATCGTATTGTTCAAACAATGATGTATAGGTACTAATAATCTTAGAATATGTTTTAAGCATTATATCTTCATGATTTATGATATGCTGTGCCTTACTTTTATCATATGCAAATTTCATCAAAATCTCCTCCCAAATAGTGTCCAGTGAATTGAACGTCCTGTAATTCCACCTGTTTTTGGATTCCATGTGTTCCGTTGCCAGTGCCATTGCTGGTGAGGACCACTTTTATGAGGAGAGTGGAATGGAAGTATGCGATATAACATCTCATAAAGTGTCATAAAGATTTTGTAATCTCAAAACACACTCTCCTAAAGCGGTATGAGACAAATCATTTAGTGAATCTGTTATCAAATATGATGATTCCAAAAGTCTTTGTTTCTTTCCATACTTGAAATAAATTTTACCTTTATTTGCATACGATAGCAATTCGCTTATTTCAGGAACGATGACTTTTTGTATTTGTTCTAAATTCCACAATGACTCTTTCCCATCAAGTATTGCATTTTTTTCTTTTTCCGCACAATCCAATATGTCAACCAACGAGCAAATAAATAAGTTATTTTTCTTCATCACATTATCCTCCTATCCTAATACAGATATCCACCACTGTACACCACCGCCGGATTGCCCGAATAATGGTGTGGTTGCCCACTCTGCCCTATTTGGTACAATAAAATCGTTTCCTTGTGTTCCTACTTTTTGTTTAAAGTTTTTCTATAATTAATCCGATAGAACCATCTTCTAAAGAATTTAAATC
>ENA-OPSV01000930-OPSV01000930.1-human-gut-metagenome-genome-assembly--contig:-NODE-930-length-22065-cov-6.031168_pt1 | contig 22065 bp, 20 predicted proteins | sample MGYA00241460_ERZ501912 | MGnify/ENA primary metagenome ERZ501912 (study PRJEB25962, sample SAMEA2042402) | human gut metagenome | biome: human gut; feature: human-associated habitat; material: faeces...
AACCGCACCATATAACACCATAAAACATCAGCGCGACAAACAAATTTTCATTGTTTATCGCGCTGTAATTTAATAATTTAGCTTACTTATAAGCCGTCAATACTCGTCCTCGTTGAAGAAGAAATCATCTTTACTGGGATAGTCAGGCCAAATGTCTTCAATACTTTCGAAAATTTCTTCATCATCCTCTATATCCTGAAGATTTTCGATAACTTCCATAGGCGCTCCCGAACGAATTGCGTAATCGATTAATTCATCTTTAGATGCAGGCCATGGTGCATCTTCCAATTTTGAAGCAAGTTCCAGTGTCCAATACATAGCTATATAGTTTTTTTAGCGTTCCCATAAAATTTTCGCAAAAGTAAGTTTTTTTTGGTAATATACAAGTATAAAACAACTAAATTAATAGTAGCCCCCAATTTTAGATTTGCGATTTCCACATCTAATCTCCCCTGCTTCTCCTGACAGAGCCGGTTAGCGGGTGATTTATAATCTAGTTTTACAACGATAGAAGGGTTTATAAAGTTACATTTTCAAGGGTTCGATATGGATAGTCGCATCGATCTTCAATTCTGTTTTTATCTGCATTTCGATAAGGGTAGCTTTTCTATGAGCTTCCTCCACGGTCTCTTCCCCGGGCACTTGGATATGAAAAGTGAATTCGATATGGTCCCCATAATGATGAATGTGGTAATGATGCGGATAAGCCACATTTCCCATTTCAGCTTTCACGATCTGTTCTACTTTCCCGATCACTTCTTCCGAAGGTTCTTCTCCTAAAATTTTATTTACTGCTTCGCGAATAATCCCATAGGCGGCATAGAATAACATGAAAGATATCAACATACCCAATACACTGTCGATCCACCAGAAATAGGGGCTGAGAAAAAGTCCGGCCAAAACCATCAGTGACGATAAAGCATCGCTCCGGTGATGCCATCCGTCCGCTTTTACAGCAGCGTTACCGGTTTTACGGGCGATATAAAAAGCAATATCGCAACGCGTATAGCGTTGAAGCTGCCCACTCCGACAGACTCTTCCACAATACTTGCACAGGGCGGCGCGGAAAAGCTTTTGGGCAAAGGTGATATGCTATTTATGTCCGAAGCGTCTCCCGAGCCTGTGCGTTTGCAGGGTTCTTTCATCTCTACGGAAGAGGTTACTGAGGTTGTCTCTTATCTCAAAGAGCACAACGAAACTCACTACAACGACAACGCAATCAAGAAAATTACGCACAGCAAGCAGGGCGCCGGCGGCGAGGGAGAGGACAAGGAGACCGACCCGTATTTTTACGACGCATTGAAATACTGCATCGAAAAAAACAGCGCGTCCATTTCCATGCTGCAAAGAAGATTCAACATCGGTTACAACCGAGCGGGGAAAATTGTCGAGGATATGGAACGCAAACAATTTGTCAGCGGATACGACGGAATGAAATCCCGCCAAATGCTGATTACTATGGAAGAATACAACAATTTGTTTGGTGACGATTGATGATAAAGGTGGGTGTGATTTCGCTCGGATGCGACAAAAATCGCGTTGACAGCGAAATAATGCTGGCAAGCATAAGAGAAAAGGGATTTTTACTTACCTCGGAGCAAAACGAAGCAGACGTTATAATAATAAATACGTGCGGTTTTATCGAAGCCGCCCGTAAAGAATCGATAGACGCCATACTCGAAGCGGCTCAGCTCAAAAACAGCGGAAAAAAAATAATTGTTACGGGCTGTATGGTGCAAAAATTCGGTAAAGAGCTTTTGCCGGAGTTGCCTGAGGTTGACGCATTTTGCGGAGTGGATTCCTATATAAAAATGGGGGAAATCGTTGAAAAAGTCTTGAACGCCGACAGTCGGTTTTACGACGTTGAAGTCTGCAACGGAATTTCGTCGGGGAAAAGGGTGCTTACAACTCCCTCCCATTACGCTTATCTGCGCATAGCGGACGGCTGCGACAACTATTGCAGTTATTGCCTTATACCCTACATAAGGGGGCGTTTTCGTTCCCGCACCATGTCGGACATAGTCGGGGAAGCAAAACAGCTGGCGGAAAGCGGAGTCAGGGAGCTTATTCTTGTTGCGCAGGATGTCACGAGATACGGCGCGGATTTGTATAATTCGCCCAAACTGACAGAACTGCTGCGCAGTCTTTCCGAAATAGAGCAAATAAGAAGGATTAGGCTGCTTTACTGCTATCCGGAGGAAATTGACGAAGCATTGATAAAGGAAATTGCTTCAAACCCTAAAATCGTGAAGTATCTGGATATCCCGTTGCAGCACGTGCACAACGATATATTGAAAAGCATGAACCGCAGGTCATCCTTTGAGGAAATTTGCGAGCTTTTTAAATATTTGCGCACGGAAATTCCCGATATTTCAATCAGAAGCACATTTATATGCGGTTTTCCCGGAGAACAGACAAAACACTTTTTGACGCTTAAAAGTTTTATTGAAAAGCAGAAGCTGGAAAACGTGGGATTTTTCGCATACTCGCCCGAAGAGGGAACTGTGGCTGCTCTGATGAAGGAAAGAATTTCCGAAAAGGTGACTCAGCACAGACTTCAAAAGCTTGCGAAGTGTCAGCAAAAGGTTGTAAGGATATTGAATAAACGCCATGTGGGAAAGGTTTACGAGGTGCTAATCGACGATTTCTGCGAGCTTGACTCGAAAAAAAATCTTTTGATTTATAAAGGACGCACCTATTTTCAGACGCCCGAAGTTGACGGAGTTGTTTATATAGAGTCGGAAAACGAGCTTGTTATCGGCGAATTTTATGACGTGGCGATAACGGATTTCAAGGATTACGACTTGCGGGGAGAGATCGCAAAATGAATTTACCCAACAGATTGTCTTTGCTGCGAATAGCTCTTGTGCCGGTTATGGCGGTGTGTTTTTACATAAATTTCGACTACGGAGCTTTGCTTGCGGTAGCGGTGTTTCTTATTGCTGCATTTACCGATTTTCTCGACGGTTACATTGCAAGAAAAACAAATCAGATTACCGAACTTGGAAAATTGCTTGACCCCGTTGCCGACAAGCTTTTGGTGGCGGTGGCGCTTTTTATGGCAACAGGCGCTCGCGTGCTTGAAAATGAGTTTATTCCTTATTATATTACGGACATCTGCGCGTCAATTATTATCGGAAGGGAGCTTTTTATAAGCGTTTTCAGGCAAATTGCAGCAGCTAAGGGCTTTGTAATGCAGGCGAATGTTTACGGGAAAATCAAAACAGTTGTGCAAGATATTGCATTGCCGCTGATGTTGTTTCTTAAAATGAAGGATGTGATTATCGGATGGTCGCAGACTTTTTACGACGTTGTATTCTACAATGCATTGGGATTGTTGATTTTGGCGACAATATTAACTATTATTTCAGGCATAGTATATATTTGTCGCAACAAAAATTTGCTGAGAGCGGAAGATAAAAAATGTTAAAGGTAATTACATCGGATTTAAAAATCTGCACACCTTTGTGGGAAAGGTTCAGAAATGCGGGAGTGGAATTTGAGCTGCTTTATTTGTCCGCCCCCGAAAAGCAGTTGAAGGATTGTCTTGCTGCCGAGCTTGGCAGCTCTGCCGATTTGTTTGTCATAGGCGAGTCCTTTTTTGTAAAGGAGACTGTTGCGGATGTTCTTGACAGGCAGCTTGTTTATGACAAAAAGGCTCAGATTGATTTGATAAGAGTGCCCGAGAAGGAAAAGAAGCTTAAACCTCCCGCGGAGTTTGAGATGGAAAAGCTGTTGCTTTTTCCTGAAGACTTTTCCACATTCAGTCCTCGATACGGTTACGAATGTGCAAGTATGGGCAAATATGTCGGAGGCGATATTATTCTTGCGCCCGACAATTTCGACGAAGCTTTATATACACTGGACAATTACGTAATGCCGTATCTTGCAACCAAGCAAAAATTTTCATCGGTAAGCGTTTATAAAATTTTCGGTCCGGGTAACCAATATGTAACGGCTGCCAAGCAGCAGGTTTCTTTGCGGGATGTTGCGATAGATATGCCTGCCGGCCCTTCTGAAGTCGAAGTGCTGGCCGACGAGACGGCTAATCCTGTATTTGTGGCAGCCGATTTGCTTTCACAGGCGGAACATGGAGTTGATAGTCAGGCCATGCTGATAACTACTTCTGAGAAATTAATGAAGGAGGTGGAGTATGAGGTACAACGCCAGTTGGCTTTGCTTACCAGATGGAAAATAGCCGAAAAGTCGTTGGCAAACAGCAAATTGATTTTGGTGAGGGATATGGATGAGGCAATTGCTCTGACGAATGAATATGCTCCCGAGCATTTGATTATCGAGACCAAGGATTATATGGAACTGGCAGAGCGTATTGTCAATGCCGGATCTGTATTTCTAGGTTCACTTACTCCGGAGAGTGCCGGTGATTATGCATCCGGAACCAATCATACTTTACCTACCAATGGTTACGCCAAAGCGTATAGTGGGGTGAGCCTGGATAGTTTTATCCGTAAAATCACTTTTCAGGAGATTAATGGTGAGGGTATTCAGAATATCGGTCCTGCTATTGAGGTGATGGCGGCTAATGAACAACTGGGTGCGCATAAGAATGCAGTAACCGTAAGATTAAAAACAGTATAAAGATGAAAGATTTGAAAGAATTGACGCGCCCGAATATTTGGGCTTTGAAACCCTATTCATCGGCACGTGACGAATATAATGGAGCGGAGGCATCTGTTTTTCTGGATGCCAATGAGAATCCGTACAATACACCTAATAACCGTTATCCTGATCCTATGCAGCGGGAACTGAAGAATATGATAGCTCCTATTAAAAAGGTAGACCCCGATACGATCTTTCTGGGAAACGGCAGTGATGAGGCTATTGACTTGGTATATCGCGCGTTCTGTATTCCGGGGGTGGATAATGTAGCGGCTATTGACCCTACTTATGGTATGTATCAGGTGTGTGCCGATGTCAACGATGTAGAATATCGCAAGGTGTTGTTGGATGAAAACTATCAGTTCAGTGCCGACAAACTATTGGCGGCAACAGACGATCACACCAAACTGGTTTTTCTTTGCTCGCCCAATAATCCAACCGGTAATAACCTGGATCGTAGGGAAATGGAAAAATTGCTGGATACTTTTCAGGGATTGGTGATTATAGACGAGGCCTATTCCGATTTTTCTGATGCGCCGTCTTTCCTTGCCGATTTAGATAAATATCCTAATTTGATTGTCTTCCAGACTTTTTCTAAGGCATGGGGATGTGCTGCCATTCGTTTGGGCATGGCCTTTGCGTCTAAAGAAATCATCTCTATTTTCAGTAAGATTAAATATCCGTATAATGTGAATCTGCTGACACAGAAAGAGGCTGTTATGATGTTGCATCGGCATTATGAGGTAGAACGTTGGGTAAAGTCGTTATTGGAAGAACGGACGCGTTTGGTCAATGAATTTGTAGAACTGCCTTGTTGTGAGAAAATTTATCCTACGGATGCTAATTTTTTTCTAGCAAAAGTGACAGATGCCAAGAAAATATATAATTATTTGGTAGGTAAAGGTATCATAGTGCGTAACCGTACCAATATTTCTTTATGTCGTGATTGTTTGCGTGTGACTATTGGTACACGTCCGGAGAATGATATGTTGTTGGAAGCATTGAAGAATTATGAATGTTGAAATATGAAGAAAGCGTTGTTTATAGATCGTGACGGTACGTTGGTTATCGAGCCACCGATTGATTACCAATTGGATTCTTTCCATAAATTGGAGTTTTATCCTAAGGTATTTCGTAATTTGGGATTTATCCGCAGTAAGCTCGACTTTGAATTTGTGATGGTTACCAATCAAGATGGCCTCGGTACTTCTTCTTTTCCTGAGGATACCTTTTGGCCGGTGCACAACCTAGTGTTGAAGACATTGGAGGGGGAAGGTATCACTTTTGATGATATCTTGATAGACCGCAGTTTTCCGGAAGACCATGTGCCTACCCGCAAGCCTGGAACAGGAATGATGGGAAAATATCTTACCGGTGATTATGATTTGGCTAACAGTTTTGTTATTGGTGACCGTGTTACAGATGTGGAACTGGCTAAAAATATGGGATGTAAGGCTATCTTGCTGCAAGATAATATGGATATTCTGAAAGAAAAAGAACTGGAATCCTATTGTGTACTGGTTACTACAGATTGGGATAAGGTCGCTGAATTTCTTTTTGCCGGAGAACGTATAGCGGAGGTCCGTCGTACTACGAAGGAAACGGATATTTATATCAGCTTAAATTTAGATGGCAGCGGAAAGTGTGATATTTCTACAGGTATTGGTTTTTTTGATCACATGTTGGAACAGATTGGAAAACATGGTGGTATTGATCTTACCATTAAAGTAAAAGGTGATTTGGAAGTGGATGAACATCATACTATTGAAGATACTGCCATTGTTTTGGGTGAATGTATTTATCGGGCATTGGGCAGCAAGCGTGGCATTGAGCGTTACGGATATTGCTTGCCCATGGATGATTGTCTTTGTCGGGTAGCTTTGGATTTTGGCGGTAGAGCATGGTTAGTATGGGATGCTGAGTTTCATCGAGAGAAAATAGGGGAGATGCCTACCGAGATGTTTCCTCATTTTTTTAAATCATTGAGTGATGCAGCTCGTATGAATTTAAATATCAAAGCCGAGGGGCAGAATGAGCATCATAAAATAGAAGGTATTTTCAAGGCTTTGGCTCGTGCCATAAAGATGGCTGTGCGAAGAGATATTTACTATTTTGAAGTACCCTCAAGCAAGGGATGTATTTAAGTTAGCTTCAAAGACAAAGTAACTTAACTTATTTGCCCAACTAAGTTAAGTTACTTTGTCTTTGAAGCTAACTTACTTTTTTATATGGTTTATAGCTCTTCGCATTCTTTCAGCCATGAAGCTGCACTTGCATCGCTTGGCATACGCCAGTCACCTCGGGGACTGAGTGATACGGATCCCACTTTGGGACCATCGGGCAGGCAGGAACGTTTGAATTGTTGTTGAAAGAAACGGCGGCAGAATATAGTAAGCCATTTTTTGATTGTTGCCTCATCGTATGTATCACGAAAAGCGATACTTGCCAGGAAGAATATCTTGGCGGGACGAAAACCGAAACGTAGGAATTGATAAAGGAAGAAGTCATGCAGTTCGTATGGCCCTACCAAATCTTCTGTCTTTTGTTTGATATTGCCGTTTTCATCAGCAGGAATCAGTTCGGGGCTGATAGGAGTGTCTACAATATCGAGCAGAGTAATACGTGATTCATTATCCATGTCATTCAAAGCCACCCAATTTACCAGGTATTTGACCAATGTTTTGGGAATACTTCCATTGACTCCATACATAGACATGTGGTCGCCATTGTAGGTGGCCCAGCCTAGGGCAAGTTCTGAAAGGTCTCCTGTACCAATGACAAGACCGCTCAGTTGGTTGGCAACATCCATCAGAATTTGAGTCCGTTCGCGTGCCTGACTGTTTTCGTAAGTCACATCGTGTATGGTCATATCGTGGTCTATGTCATTAAAATGCTGGATGCAGGATTCCTTAATGCTGATTTCTTTAATAGTAACGCCTAATGAAGCCATCAGATGGAGAGCATTATTATAAGTGCGGTCGGTAGTGCCAAAACCAGGCATGGTGATGCCGATGATGCCTTTTCGTGGCAAATTCAATTTGTCGAAAGTTTTGGCACAGACCAAAAGTGCCAAGGTGGAATCCAAACCACCGGAAATACCGACTACTACAGTCTTGCAGTGAGTGTGTACCAAACGTTTGGCAAGCCCTGCTATTTGGATGGCAAAAATTTCTTCACAACGCTCATCCAATTCTTTGCCCTGAGGAACAAAAGGATGGGCTTCTATACTGCGTGTAAGACTAAGATCGCGTGTGTTAACAAATTCTGTACTGATGTGGATGGCGGGACGTCCCGGGCAGTTGCCGATATTGGCGGCAAAAGTGGTATTGGTCAACCGTTCGCCACGAAGACGCTCTACGTCTATTTCACTGATGACTAACTGTTCTTTGAATGAGAAACGTTCAGATTCGGTAAGTAATGTGCCGTTTTCATATATCAGTCCGTTGCCTGCAAAAACAACGTCTGTAGTCGATTCGCCGAAACCGGATGAACTGAATACATATCCTGCCAGGCAGCGTGCTGATTGTTGACTGACTAATGAACGGACATAATTATGCTTGCCTATCCCTTCATTATCGGCAGACATATTGAAAATGATTTCCGCTCCTTTCAATGCTAATGCGGAACTGGGGGGAATGGGGGCCCACATATCTTCGCAGATTTCAATGCCAAAGCAAGTTTCCGGAGTGTCGAAAAGCAGGTTGGCGCTGACCGGTACATTTTGTCCGCAGAGACGTACATTACCATCTGGGTGGTTTAGAGCAGAGGTAAACCAGCGTTGTTCATAGAACTCTTTATAATTAGGTAAATATGTTTTGGGAACAATACCCAGTATTTTTCCTTTTTGGAAAACAACAGCACTATTCAGCAGCGTGGAATTCATAACCACAGGCATCCCTACAATGGAGACGATATCCATTTGTCGGGTATTATTCATAATCTGCATTAAAGCCATTTCTGCTTCTTCCAACAGTAAAGACTGACCGAACAAGTCGGCGCAAGTATACCCTGTAATACTTAGTTCGGGAAAAATGATAATTTGTACTCCTTTCCCGTCTGCTATGGCAATTTGAGTTTCAATCTGTTGTGCATTAAATTTGCAGTCAGCCACTTTCACTATCGGAATGGCAGCCGCCACTCTTACAAAACCGTATTTCATATTATACCTAATTATTATATATACTTGCAAAATTAATCATTCTTTCCCGATTTATACCCCTAAATAAAAAAAATAAAAAAAAGTACGTGATTTATTTGTTTGTTGCGAATAACTATCTATCTTTGCACATGAAATAAAATTGTAATAGTTACAAAAAGGGAATATATGAAGAGTTACGATTATCTTATCAGTTATAACATTAAGCCGTCCGTACAGCGCATAGCTATTATGGATTATTTGTTGGCCCATAAAACTCATCCTTCTATCGATGAGATTTATTTGGCGCTATGCAAGGACATTCCAACCTTGTCCAAGACTACAGTGTATAATACACTGAAACTCTTTGTCGAGCATGGAGCAGCTTTAATGCTTACAATTGATGAAAAGAATGCGTGTTTTGACGGTGATACTTCTCTGCATGCTCATTTCCTTTGTAAGAAATGTGGTAAAATATTTGATTTGCCCTACAGTAATGAAGTGAAGCAAGTAGAGCAAATTGATATGAATGGATTCAAGGTGGATGAAATTCACCAATATTATAAAGGTATATGCCCCGTTTGTTCTAAAGAAGACAAAGAAAGAAGTTAGAAAGATAGAGAGTAGATGACTAACTAATAAATAAAATATTGACTAACTAATAAAAAAAGAAATTATGAAAAAGTTTATTTGTACAGTTTGTGGTTATATTCATGAAGGTGATGCAGCTCCTGAAAAATGTCCGTTGTGTAAAGCGCCTGCTTCTAAGTTTAACGAAATGGTAGAAACAGAAGGTGGCTTGGAATTTGCAGACCAACACGTTATCGGCGTAGCAAAAGGTTGTGATGAAGAAATGATTAAGGATTTGAACAACCACTTCATGGGTGAATGTACGGAAGTTGGTATGTATTTGGCAATGAGCCGTCAGGCAGACCGCGAAGGTTATCCTGAAGTTGCTGAAGCTTTCAAACGTTATGCTTGGGAAGAAGCAGAACATGCTGCTAAGTTTGCTGAGTTGCTGGGTGACTGTGTATGGGATACAAAGACTAACTTGGAAAAGAGAATGAATGCTGAGTCAGGTGCTTGTGCTGACAAGAAACGTATTGCTACTCGTGCAAAAGCTTTGAACTTGGATGCTATTCACGATACAGTTCACGAAATGGCTAAAGACGAAGCTCGTCACGGTAAAGGTTTTGAAGGTTTGTACAACAGATATTTCAAGAAATAATATACGATTTTTTATAGTATAAATGGAGAGAGGGGGAGTAATTATTATTGTCCCCTCTCTTTTTATTGGCTATATTTAGATTAGAGATGTATAGGCCTTGTTTCTCATTCTTTCAGTAATACTTCTTCAATAGCTTTCCTGAAAGTAGTTTTATTGGCCGCTCCTATAATGATTTGCGGCTGTCCCGTTTTGGGGATAAAGATGATGGTGGGCAGTGACTGTATCCCCATGGCAGCAGATAATTCTTTTTGTTTGTCTGTATCTACTTTGTAAACTACGATTTGATCTTTGTATTCTTTGGCCAGACTTTTTAGCAGAGGGGCAACCATACGGCAAGGACCGCACCATGTGGCGTAGAAATCAATAACTGCCGGTTTCTCTCCTTTGTATTTCCAGTCAGTGGAACCGGAGGTGTAGTCAAATATATTATTCAAGAACATTTGTTTGTCCATATGTATGACTTTTCCTTCATTTTTATCTGACTTATCTCGGAAAGGAGTCTGGGCACTGAGATATCCTGTTAATCCGGTAGTTAATAAAAGACACGTGATTGTTTTTTTCATATTTTATTCATATTGGGCTAGAATTATGCTTAAATCATTGGCACGCATTACACCGCTTTGTCGCCACAATTGCTTACCGTCTTTAAAAATCATTAGTGTGGGAACTGACTGAATCTGATAGTATGCAGCAATTTCTTTATGTTTGTCTACATCTACTTTGACAATTCTTACTTTTTCCCCTTTTATTCCTTTTAATTCTTCTAAAATAGGTTTCATGGCTTTGCAAGGTCCGCACCATTCAGCAAAAAAATCAACTAATACAGGGATGTTTGAGGTGATTAAATCTTCAAATCTTTCCATAATGTTCTCCTTTCGTTATTTTTATTATAATAAAAACGTTTATAGTGTGTTTTTTGTTTAAAAGTAAGTGGGTGTGTCCAAATTAGTTTTTGGAAATATGAACTTATAATCTGAAATTTGAGCATCCTAAAAGACTAAAGAAAGGGTCGTATCATTACTCCATACAGAGCTTGATACGACCCTTTTAAGTGTTATAATTACTATCTGTAACTTTTAGGAGCAGTCATTTTTGTTTTGACACCGCTTCCTTGTATTATAAGGTTGATGAACTATTATTTTTTTACAGAAGAGGGAGTATAACGTGCATTCAGTCCATCAATGATTTCTTGTGTGATGTTGTATGCCGGATTAGCGTATAGCAAATTGTCAAATCCTGTATTGCTGATAATTAGATCATATCCTTTGTTTTGATTATAAATTTTCAAGAATGAATTGATAGAATCACGTAACTGCAAGCTGTTCTTTTGATTTTCAGAAGCTAGTTCGTCGCTTAGTTTCTGTTGCAGTGCCTGCAGTTCTTGTTGTTGCTTCATCAGTCTCATCTGTTCTTGTTCAGCACGTTCACGTGTAGCGAAGCCATTATTTTCCAGTTTGCGTTGGAATTCTTTAGCATCAGCATCCAGCTTCTTTGCTTTTTCATTTAAAGTAGTGCGGATATTTTCTTCTTTCTGTATCATCACTTCATTTAAGTCATTCCAGAAATTGTACTTAGTCAACAGTGAATCGATTTCCACATAAGCTATTTTCATGTTTGAAGAACCAGCAACGCCGACAGCCGGAGCAGTGGAAGAAGTTGCAGCGTTGTTGTTGTCGCTACATTGTGCAAACACTAACACGATGGCTAGTGCTAGAAATCCATTCAGGATGAAATTTGTTCTTTTCATAATCTTTTTCACGTATTGTTTATTAATTATTATCCGTTTTGTTTTGCTTTTCAATTTCGGCTATGGCATTTTTATTAGGCTTGCGTGCTTCACGATCTTGTGATTGTACACATCCTACTCCTTTTTTACGGAGTGCCTTATTACCGCTTACATGTGTGTTTGGAAACTTTCCTTTTAGAAAGATTCCGATAGACAATAATGCTATACAGATAGCAACTATTAACACAGTTATAAGGATAGTATCAAGCATTTCTATTATTTTTGTGGTGCAAAGTTAGTGTAAGGCAAGGGAAATGCCAAATTTATTGAAGCATTTCGTATCTGCGGACTAAATTTGCGGAACAAATATAGAATTTTGCAATGATTTAGCTTTCTCTTTTCTCATTAAAAAAGAGGAAGTGTCCTATTTAAGAGAATTATTTAACTATTTTTTGCAAATTTGGAAACTGAATTTGCCTAAACAACATGATTATGAATAAAAAGGATTTAAAGCCGGCATCTGTCTTTTATTATTTTGAAGAGATATGTCAGGTACCCCGTCCCTCGAAAAGAGAGGAGAAAATAATTGCTTATTTGAAAGCCTTCGGTAGAAAACATGGTTTAGAAACTAAGACAGACGAAGTTGGCAATGTATTAATTAAAAAACCTGCCACTCCGGGTAAGGAGAATTTGAAAACTGTGATTTTGCAGTCTCATATAGATATGGTTTGTGAAAAAAACAGTGATGTGGAGCATGATTTTCTAATTGATCCCATTGACACAGTAGTGGACGGTGAATGGTTGAAAGCCAAAGGTACTACATTGGGGGCAGATAATGGTATCGGTGTGGCGACAGAATTAGCTATATTGGCTGCTACTGATATAGAGCATGGTCCGTTAGAGTGTCTTTTCACAGTGGATGAAGAAACTGGATTGACGGGTGCTTTTGCATTGAAACCAGGGTTTATGACTGGTGATATTCTGATTAATTTGGACTCGGAAGATGAAGGAGAATTATTCATCGGCTGTGCCGGTGGTGCAAATACTACAGCGGAATTTACTTATCAGCCTGTTTCTGCTCCACAGGATTATTTCTATTTCCGTGTAACGGTCAAGGGATTGACAGGTGGACACTCCGGTGATGATATTAATAAAGGTAGAGCGAATGCTAATAAGCTGCTGAATCGTTTTCTGACTCAGTTGGCTTCTAAATATATTTTATATTTATGTGAGATTGATGGTGGAAACCTGCATAATGCCATACCTCGTGAGGCACAGGCATTATGTGCGGTACCTATGAAGGATAAGGAATCGGTTCGTGTAGATTTGAATATCTATACTGCAGAACTGGAGAATGAATATGCTGCGACGGAACCGAACTTGAGAACCGAACTCTCTTCTGAATCCCCTTGTAAGGAAGCGATAGATATGACTACTGCCGGACATCTTCTGAGAGCTGTTTACGCTGTGCACAATGGGGTGTATGCCATGAGTCAGGATATTCCAGGATTAGTAGAAACTTCGTCTAATCTTGCTTCCATCAAACAGGTAGAGGGAAACAAGATTAAAATAGTGACTAGCCAGCGCAGCTCCATTCTTTCATCACGCAAGAATATGTCCGAGATGATCCGTTCTGCTTTTCTTTTGGGAGGTGCTGAAGTAATAACTGGTGACGGATATCCAGGATGGAAACCGAATACGGATTCTCCTGTTTTGAAAATTGCGATAGATAGCTATAAAAAACTTTTTGGTGTGGAACCTAAAGTAAAGGCAATTCATGCCGGATTGGAGTGTGGGTTGTTCCTTGAGAAATATCCGTCACTGGATATGGTTTCCTTTGGACCTACTTTGCGTGGTGTTCATTCACCTGATGAACGTATGCTGATACCTACTGTAGATAAATTCTGGCGTCATTTGCTGGATGTATTGGTTAATATACCGACAAAATAATTTATATGAAGAAAACAATTCTATTCCTTTGTTTGTGCTACCTGGTAGGGGTGACGTATGCACAGGAACCGTTCCGGGTAATGTTCTATAATGTAGAGAATTTGTTCGATTGTCAGCACGACACGTTGAAAAATGATTATGAATTTTTGCCGGATGCTCCGAAAGGATGGACGCAAGCGCGCTATCATGATAAATTGGCTAGGATAGCTAAAGTTATTATTGCCACGGGTGAGGAAAATGTCCCCGATTTGGTGGGACTTTGTGAAGTGGAAAATGATCATTGCTTGAAAGATCTGACAGAAAACTCGCCATTACGCGAGGCGGGTTATCGCTATGTCATGACTGATTCTCCTGATGAGCGTGGTATTGACGTGGCGTTGCTTTATCAACGTGGTACCTTTAAATTAGTAGGGAAAAACTGTATTTCTGTTCCTTATAAGGAAATAGAGCGTCGGCCTACACGTGATATACTTCATGTGACAGGGCAGGTAGCTTCCGGAGATACATTGGATGTGTTTGTGTGTCACATGCCTTCTCGTGCAGGCGGTGAGGAGAAGAGTGAACCCTACCGCCTTTTTACGGCGCAGATATTGAAGATAGCGGCAGATTCTGTTATGAATATCCGTCAGCATCCTAATGTAATGATTATGGGTGATTTTAATGATTATCCCACTAATAATTCTATTGCAAAAGTATTGGGGGCTGTGGCTCCGAAAAGTGGAGTGCAGGCCAAGAAATTATATAATCTGATGGACGGGCGTAAGGAGGGAACCTATCGTTATCGAGGTGAGTGGGGAGTACTTGATCAGCTGATTGTTTCCGGTTTTTTGTTACAAGGGCATGATAGTATGCGCACTTCATATGATAAGGCACAGATTTTAAAATATCCGTTCCTGCTGGAAGAGGATGAAAAATATGGTGGTAATATTCCATCACGTACCTATTGGGGAAAGAAATATCATGGTGGTTATAGCGACCATTTGCCAGTGTGTGTGGACTTTGAAATTGGAAAATAGGGAGAGATTGGTGGTTAGTGATGAATGGACTGCGCTATTATGCCGCAGGTGTTAATCACTAACCGCTATATATTTCTATTCATGATGATAAGGACCGTTGTTCAATATAGTCATCGCCCGGTATAGCTGTTCTACGAAAATAAGGCGTATCATTTGATGTGAGAAGGTCATCTTGGATAATGAGATCTTTTCTTGGGTTACATCATATATTTTGGGTGCAAATCCGTATGGCCCCCCAATGATGAATACTAACCGTTTGTTTACAGTGTGCATTTTGCGTTCTATCCAGTTGGCAAATTCTACGGAACGGAATTCTTTTCCATGTTCATCCAATAAAACCACTGCATCGCCCGGCAACAAAGCTTTCAGAATTAATTCTCCTTCCTTCTCTTTTTGTTGCTCCATACTCAGGTTTTTGGTATTCTTGAGCTCGGGGATGACTTCCATATCGAAAGAAATGAAGTGCTTGGTACGTTCCACATAATCATTGATAGCGGTGATATAATGTTTTTCGATAGTGCGTCCTACTACTAATAATGTAAATTTCATACGTTCTTTTCTGGTTTACTTTGCAAAAATACGGAAAATCTCTACCTTTGCCTATCAATTCATAAAAAAACGATAACATTATGGACGAATTAGTAGTAAAAGACTTAATAGACAGACTGATAGACCTGTCTTTTGCTGAAGATATAGGTGATGGGGACCATACTACCTTGTCATGTATTCCCGCAGATGCAATGGGAAAATCAAAGTTGTTGATTAAGGAAGAAGGTATCTTAGCTGGCATTGAAGTGGCTAAAGAAGTATTTCGCCGTTTTGATCCCACAATGAAGGTGGAGGTGTTCATTCAAGATGGAACTCACGTGAAACCGGGTGATGTGGCTATGATGGTGGAAGGTAAAGTTCAGTCACTTCTTCAGACAGAACGCTTGATGCTGAATATCATGCAACGCATGAGTGGCATTGCTACTATGACCAATAAATATGTGAAGAAACTGGAAGGTACGAAAACTCGTGTACTGGATACCCGTAAGACAACTCCGGGTATGCGTATCATGGAGAAGATGGCTGTAAAGATAGGAGGAGGATGCAATCACCGTATCGGTTTGTTTGATATGATTCTGCTGAAAGACAACCATGTGGATTTTGCAGGCGGCATACACAATGCGGTGTCCCGTGCTAAAGAATATTGTAAGGCAAAGGGTAAGAGCTTGAAGATTGAATTGGAAGTGCGTAATTTTGACGAATTGAATCAGGCGTTGGCAGAAGGTGTGGATCGTATTATGTTTGATAACTTTACACCTGAAGATACTCGTAAAGCTGTAGAGATAGTAGGAGGACGTTGCGAAACCGAGTCTTCTGGTGGTATTACTTACGATACTATGTTACCCTATGCGCAGGCAGGAGTGGATTTCATTTCTTTTGGTGCGTTGACCCATTCTGTAAAAGGATTGGATATGAGCTTCAAGGCTTGTTAAGGAAATGTTTTATGATAAGAGAGAACTTCAAATTTTGGATCTTTTTTTGAAATATGAATGACGTAAGTGGTACGAATAAAATTAAAATAAATTCGTACATTTGCGTCATTGATATTAGTTTCTTTTATTTTCTTCTTTAAATCGGGTAGGTGTCATTCCTTTTACTTGTTTAAAGGAGGTACTGAAATACCTCGGATAGGAAAAGCCTACCTCGTAAGATATTTCGTTGATATTCATGTTGGTATTTGTAAGCAAGTAAACAGATTTTTCTATGCGTAGTTTATTGATATAGTCATTAACGCCCAACCCGGTTAGAAGTTTTACCTTATTATATAAGGATGCTCTGCTCATAGCCATTTTATCTGTGAGAAACTTAATGGAAAGTTCCTCTCCAGCCATATTTTCATTAATAAGTATATTGAGTTTGGCGATGAATTCCTCATCTTCTTTACTGTTTTTCTTTTGAGACTGTTCTGTTTCTATCCTTTTTTCGTTTTTTTCTTTTACTAGCCTATTAGATGATAATTCCGTTGCAGGAATGTTTTCTTCGACTGGTATTTTTTCTTCTTTGTTTTTTAAGATGTCGTTCAATATAGCTTGTAGGAAGTGGTTCATATTGCCTTTCATATATTTCTCTTTCCGTCGGAAATAAATGTAGCCTATACCGGCTGTGGTAATAATAAACAAGATGGCGGCTATGCCGATGAACCAGCTGGTCTTATACCAAGGAGGAGTAACGATTATGTTTATCAATTTTTGGGGTGTGGTATGATTCCCGTCTTTAGTATTGCAAGAAACCCGTATTGTGTAGTTGCCTGCGGATAGAGAGGATAAATTTAAAGTTGGATCGTAAGTTTCAATCAATTGTTTGCTTCTACTTTCAATTATGTATCGGAGCAGGTATTTTTGGAATATGTCTCTGTTCTTTATTCGAAGGTGGATGGAAAGAGAATTGTAGTTCCAAGGTATGTTTATTGTATTCTCTTTGATTTTTTTTAAATAAGGACTACCGTTAAGGAGAATGTCGGACAGGTATATTTCTGGTATCTGAGTTTCAGTTTCGGGAATGTTTGTGTTGATTTTTACCAATCCTTCGGATCCACCTAGATAGATGTAATTCTTATTAGATTGTTTTTGGTATGCGAATAAAATTTCGTTAGATGGGAAACCATCAGAACTATTCCAGATAGTAAATTTATTTTCTTTGATAATATAAGAATATAGTTGATTTTGAGCACAGATCCATAGACGTCCTTTTCTATCGGCAATGAGGAAGGATATGTTATTAAATAGTTTGGTGTGTATGCGATGGTATTTTCGACTTTTCAAGTCGAAGAATCCAAGTCCTTTGTCGGTTCCGGTCCATATTATATCGTTGTTGTCATAAGACATGGAAGTGATGGTTTCATTTTTTTCCAACTCGAATAGTAATCGGATACTGTCATTTTGTTGATCTACCCAAAAAGCTTGGTGAGCGTATTTTAAAAGAGAGAATTTATCGTTGGAGTATGATAGACAAAGTGCATTATTAGAGAAGTCGTAGTGACGATCTGTTTGCATCTTTGAGAATGTGTGGTTATGTGTATTATATGCATATGCATTACGACTGATTATATATATTTTGTTGTTTGCCACTTGATTGGCCAAAGGAAGGTAACCATAAAAACATTCTTTATAGTTGGTCTCTTTATCTATAATGGTGAAAGGACGATATTGCTGCGTCTTTTTATTGAACAGGAAAATGCCTTTGGTATACAAAGAAACCATTAATTCAGATTCAGATATTTCAGCAATGGAAATAACTTTATCTCCGTAGGTTGAGGGGAAATGGGTAAATTTGTCAGTAGAAGGGTCGTATAGGTTGATACCTCCTCCATCAGTTCCAATCCAAACTTTTCCATTCTTTTCTTCGTAAAGGCTGATGATTGATTTTTCACTGAGTCCGTTGGGATTGTTTAAAACGGCATCTTTATATGTCTTAATGTACGTTTCTTTAATACAGAATATGCCTCCGCGTACGCTTCCTGCCCATAAGTTTTTTTCTTGGTCTTTATAGAGCAAGGTGATGGAGTTTACTGGTAGGGAAGAATAGTCTCCTACTATATGTTGAAGTTGTGAGAATTGTTGAGTATGGGGAGCAAATTGGTTGATGCCACTTCCGTCTGTAGCCAACCATAGTTTGCCATTGTGTTCTGTTATGTCTAAAATATAATTGTTGTTTAATCCGGAATTTGTTTGAGTATAGTGTTCTTGGATTTTTCCTGTTTGGTCATAGCAATATAGTCCAGATCCATAAAAGGATGTGTAAATATGCTGGTCAAGAGTTATGTATAACGATGTCAGCAGGTTAGGACTGCTTGGAATAAAAAGACTAAATTGTTGAGTTTGACAGTTGTACGAGTAGATTCCTTTTCTTCGGGTACCTACTAAAATTTTGTTTTTATCGAGATAAACCATTTTTTGGATTCTATAATCTACCATGTTGATATTTTTTTTCTTTTCTTGTTTTTTAATGTGAATGATCTTTGTTTTTTTACTATGATAGTCGTAGCAATATATGGTATTCTCGCTGCCAAACCATATTCCACCTTTTACTTTGATAGAAGAATAGATCGCTTGGGAAATGGTAGTATTAAATCGGTCCTGTTCGGCATCATAAAGGGCTAACCCTTTGGGAGTTGCTATCCAAAGATTTCCTAATGAGTCTTCTGTCAGATGATTGATATAATTACTAGGTAGAGAGTGGGGATCGTCTGAATGGTGCAGATAGGTTTTGATTCCCTCTTGAGTATAACTGTTCAATCCATTTTGGGTACCTATCCATAAAGTACCTTTATGGTCTAGCAGGATGGATTGGACAGTAGCTTGGGAAAGTCCTTGCTCTATAGAGAGCTGGGTGAACGAATAATTGACACTGTGTTCGGAAGAGAACAATTTTGTGTCTGCCCATAAGAATAAAATGATAATTAAGGTCCGATACATTGTATTTTTTATTTTTTGCAAAAATACATTTTTTTTCTTTTGATAAGAATTTAAGGATTATTTTTCAGTATGAAGTAATAAGAATACTAAGATATTTTAGAAATAAAAATTGAGAAATATCCCCTTATTAGACAGAAATGGACTTGATTTATACAATTTCTGATCTCTTTAGTTGATAAATAGACTAAGTTTGCACAGTTAAATTTTTAAAATAAGTTTTGTGAACCAAAATTAATGTAGTATGAAAAATGTTATACTTTTATTATTGTCGGTATGTGGTATGCTTGCTTGTACTCATACACCGAAATGGGAATTAGTGTGGGAAGATAATTTTGATGGTGCGGAACCTGATACCACAATATGGAGCCGCATACCTCGCGGAAGACCTGATTGGCAAAATACTCAGTCATTTGATAATCGTTGTTATGAAATGCGTGATGGTTGTTTAATATTAAAGGGAATTGTGAATGATAATATGGATGTAGATACGGCGAAGTATCTGACTGGGGGATTGTGGACAAAAGACAAGCATGCTTTTCATCGGGGACGCATCGAAGTAAGAGCTAGATTGCATGGGGCGAGAGGAGCATGGCCGGCTATATGGACTTTGCCTTATGAAATTGATAAATATGTTTGGCCTATGGGAGGAGAGGTAGATATTATGGAACGTTTGAATTATGATTCTATTGTTTATCAAACCGTGCATTCGCACTATACTTATACATTGGGGATAGAGAATAATCCGAAACATGGAGGCACTACATCCATTAATCCTGAGGACTTTAATGTATATGGGGTAGATTTTTGGCCGGACAGTTTGGTGTTTCATGTGAATGGAAAACGACATTTTGTTTATCCTCGTATCGAAACGGAACAAGAAGGTCAATTTCCTTTTGATATTCCCCAATATTTGTTGATTGATATGCAATTAGGAGGTACTTGGGTAGGACCAGTGGACTCTACGGATTTACCAGTGGAGATGGAAGTGGACTGGGTACGTCATTATCAATGGAAATAAAGCTATTCTGATATTTGTTGTTGTAATACAAATTATAAGTAACCTATTAACTTAATTAAATTGAAATTATGAAAAGACAAAGGCAAAAATTATTTCGCGTGGTTTTGGCAGGCGTCCTGATGATATTTTCATTTATGGTATACGCACAGGAACGTATAGTGACAGGTAAGGTGTATGATTCATCCGGTGAGTCTATTATAGGAGCTAGTGTAATGGTACAGGGTACTATGCAGGGAGTGGTGACTGATATAGACGGTGCTTTTCAGTTGAAGGTGCAACCTTCCCAGTCTTTAGTGATTAGCTTTTTGGGATATCAGGATGTGATCCTGCCGGTAGGAAGTAAAAATAATTTTAAAATTATTTTGGAAGAAGACTCCAAAAAGCTGGACGAAGTGGTGGTGGTAGGATACGCTACTCAGAAGAAAGTGAATTTGACAGGATCTGTTGTTTCCGTATCAGCAAAAGATATTCAAGATATTCCGGTGGCTAATACAACTACTTTGCTACAGGGACGTTTGCCAGGTTTAATACTAACTCAGAACGGTGCACAAGCTGGTAATGATAATCCAGAAATCAGGATTCGTGGTATTGGTACCTTTGGGAATAATAATCCGATGGTGTTGATTGACGGGGTGGAAGGTAGTATTTCACAAATTGCAGAAATCCCTTCTGCCGATATTGAGAGCATTTCTGTATTGAAGGATGCGGCATCGGCAGCTATTTATGGTGTGCGTGCTGCTAATGGCGTTATTTTGATCACTACTAAGCGGGGACAGGCATCAAGCAAAGTGAAGGTTTCGTATTCAGGTAGTTATACTTTGCAGACCCCAGGTATTGTTCCCGATTATGTGGATGGTTATAATTGGGCTTTGATGAAAAACGAAGTGAGCACTGGAACTTTTTCACCGGAAGCTTTGCAAAAGTTGCAAGACGGATCAGATCCGGATCATTATGCAAATACCAATTGGCTGGATGCTGTATTGCGTAATGCTAGTATGCACCAGCATCATCTGTCTGTATCAGGAGGTAATGAAAATACCCGTTTTATGACTTCGGTGGCCTATTCCAATCAAGATGGTATCATGATGAAGACAGGAGTAGAACGCTTTTCTTTTCGTTCGAATATTGATACTCGTTACAAACGTTTTACTTTTGGATTGAACTTATCCGGTAATAAGAATAATGTGACTACTCCTGCTGTCGCACCTTCCGGCGAAGGTGGAATCATGCGTTATGTATCCTGGTTTACTCGTCCTACTGTGCCGGTGATGTATTCTAACGGACACTACGGCTATGTAGATGGTTCGTCATTGAGTGCCGAACTGATGAAGAATCCTGTAGAGTCAATGTCTTTAGGGCACCGCAGCAATGAGTATTGGCGTTTTAACGGTAAGGTTTTTGCAGGTATTGATTTATGGGACGGATTGAAGTTCCAGACCAGTTTTGCTTATGCTTTTGATTTAAATGCAACGAAATCTTATTCTCCCAAATCTCCTGCCCGTTATGATGCAGAAGGAAATATTAGAAAAGCGGCAGGGGAAACGAATAAGGAGGAGGATTATTGGTATCGCAATGCAACATGGACGAGTGAACTTTAAGATAAGCCGACATATTTACGCGACCTATGTAAACCTTACCGACGAACTGCAACGAAACGGCTACAAGGTAACGGTACAGACATACAGCAAAGTCGTGGAACACCTCGCGGCCAACCCGACAGCGCGGACTACTTTTCGGGAGTTGTTCGATGAGTACTGCCGATTGAAAACAATGACCGAGCAGTTTTTCGTGGTAGAAAGCCCCGCCGAACTATGCGCCGTGATAGAACAGCGGCATCCGCTGGTGAAGCAGGCTTACGACGAGTTGGGAACGGCCAAAGTGCAGGCGTTGAAATACCATGTCGGCAACA
>ENA-OPSV01000933-OPSV01000933.1-human-gut-metagenome-genome-assembly--contig:-NODE-933-length-22034-cov-5.083580_pt1 | contig 22034 bp, 19 predicted proteins | sample MGYA00241460_ERZ501912 | MGnify/ENA primary metagenome ERZ501912 (study PRJEB25962, sample SAMEA2042402) | human gut metagenome | biome: human gut; feature: human-associated habitat; material: faeces...
CACCAGCAATCGAAAAATCAGACTATGAGCCTAAGACACCAGAAGCAGACGCAAGCGTAGACGCTGATACCGTAAGCGACGCTACCGCATTTCTGGAAACATTCTTTAAGCTGTACCCAACAGCAACGGAAAAAGAGCTTGCCTATTATGTGACGGGAAATGTGCTTGAACCTATCGGCAAGGACTATCTCTACTCTGAACTGGTAAACCCAGTATTTACAAAGGACGGGGACAATGTGAAAGTCAAGGTTGCCGTGAAATTCCTTGATAATCAGACAAAGGCAACGCAGGTATCACAGTATGAACTTGTGTTACATAAGGATAGTAACTGGAAGATTGTAGGGTAAGTAAATGGATTGACAAATGACTTCTAAATGTGGTATATTTCTATTGTAAAGATAGAAATATACCACATAAGGAGTGAATGTTATGACAGTAAGAAAGTTTTTGTATGGTGCAACTGGTTTTCTTTCGTTATTAGGTGTTATCGGTGTTATGAGTAATGAAAAGGAGTTTTTACCTTTCTTTGTATTTGCAATAAACTTTGAGTATTGGTTTATGAAACAAGATGAAATGTTAGATGAATATATGAATAAATCAGCGTCCCGTGGTTTCTATTGTGGAATGATTGCCACAGCCTGCATTACATTATATTCTTTCTTGGTAAAACAAAATTCTGGAAATGAAGCCTTTACTAATGGATTGGCTCTAGGGTGGGCGATTTCCGTAATTGTTTATTCTATATCAACCGCATACTTTGGAATGAAAGAAAAATGGGGAATATGTAATGATTAAAAACCGTATTAAAGAATTTAGGGCAAGATATGATATGAAACAAGACGATTTAGCGAAAGCAGTCGGTGTTCGACGGGAAACGATTGGCAACCTTGAAAAAGGACGATACAATCCCTCTCTTGTATTAGCTTGGAATATTGCAAAGACATTTCATGTAACGATTGAAGAAGTTTTTACAGTAATAGACGATTGAATTTTAGGAGTGATACCATGATAGGACTTAAGAAACGTGATATTAAAAAAGCATTGAAAGCTGGTGCAAAGGCTGGCGGTGTATCATTGGCTGATGTTCGGGCTGATATTGAGGCGACGATTGATGAAGCTATGAACAGCACCGACCCAGAAGTGCAGGCAAATTTCAGAAAGTATTTTGGAAATAAACGCCCTACACCAGAAGAATATATTTATAAGATTACGAAAAAGACAAAGTTTTAATTACATAAGTGAATAAAAATTTTTTGATTAGAAAAGAGGTGTGAAAGTGAAAGAAAGCAGATTGTTTAGAATTTTGTATTATCTATTACAACACAAAAAAGCTACTGCTCCAGAGTTAGCGGAAGAGTTTGAAGTATCTGTAAGGACAATATATAGAGATATAGATTATATCAGCAGTGCTGGCGTTCCTATTTATGCTACACAAGGGAAAGATGGTGGTATTGCAATTCTTGATAGTTTTACTTTGGATAAATCAATGCTTTCTGAAATAGAAAAAGAACAAATTTTAACTGCTTTAGAAGCTCTAATTGCCACGGACGGAAAAACTACTGATGAATTGTTAATAAAACTAAAAACTTTATTTCAAATGCAAACAACAAATTGGATTGAAGTTGATTTTTCAGATTGGTTTCAAGAAAAACCAGCCCAAAACATATTCAATGATATTAAAAAAGCGATATTAGATAGATGTGTTATATCTTTTGAATATTTTAATCATCAAGGAAATCATGTATTTCGACATATTCAGCCACTTAAATTACTATTTAAGGGAAAAGCATGGTATGTGTATGGCTTTTGCTTATTAAGAAATGAGTATCGTTTTTTCAAACTTACCAGAATAAAGCACCTTAACATTACTGAAAAAAAGTTTTTACCAAAGGAAAGTATTGCTAAACTTGATACAACAATAAAAAAAGAAGAAACTGTTGAAGTAACTTTGAAATTTAATAAGCACATGGCGTTTCGTGTATATGATGAGTTTGCAAGTGAAAGCATTATAGATACGAATGGTTATTTATATGTAACAACGTTATTACCGAATAATGATACCCTTTATTCGTATGTACTTTCCTTTGAAAATCATGTAGAAATTGTTAAGCCACAAGAAATAAGGGATAACATGAAGTGCCGACTAAAAAAAATTCAAGAAAAGTATATAACATGACAAACGGTGTCAAGTTTTGTTTCGTATAATCTTCTTAGATTAAGATAAGGAGAATTGAATATGAAACATGAATGGAAAAAACATGAAAAAAATTTATACGGAGTGAAACAATCTCCACGCATAGTAGATATTCCTATGCAACAGTTTATTATGATTGAGGGAAAAGGAAACCCGAACGACAAAGATTTTTCAGATAGAGTATCCGCTTTATACTCTTTAGCTTATGGTATCAAAATGATGTACAAAAATACTATTAGTTCTAATGAGGTTAGCGATTATACTGTATATCCCTTAGAAGCAATTTGGAAAGATATAGGTAATACAGACCAGCTCGATAAGAACCAGCTAGAATATACCATTATGATACGACAACCCGATTTTATTACAAAAGACATGTTTTTCAACGCATTAGAACGAGTGAAAATTAAAAAACCTAATGAATTATATAAACAAATTCTTTTCGATACAATGCAGGACGCAAAAAGTATAGAAATTCTTCATATAGGGACTTATGATGATGAACCTATATCTTTTCAAAAGATGGACTTGCTTGCCAAAGAAAATGATTTAGTGCGTTCAACGAATTATCATAGAGAGATTTACTTGAATAATGCTAATCGTGTTCTAAAAAGTAAGTTAAAAACAATTTTACGATATTGTGTTAAATAAGGGAAAATGCTGTAAGGGGGCTTGTGTTATGGAACATTTTAAGTATAATTCCATACGGTCAATCAAAATATAACAGCATTTTATCAACAACTGAATAGTCTAGACTCAGAGGTGCAGGCAAATTTCAGAAAGTATTTTGGGAATAAACGCCCTACGCCAGAAGAATATATTTACAAGATTACCAAAAAGATAAAGATTTGAAAAAAAGGCTTGCTCCATACAATATTGTATGATCTGCAAGCCTTAATCTATTTCAGAGGAAATTTAACAGTAAAGGTAGCACCGCCACCAGCAGTATCATTGATAGTGATAGCACCGTTCAGCATTTGAGTTAATTCTTTGGCGATACTTAGTCCCAGTCCAAAATTTGATTTGTTCGTATGGGACTTGTCGCCACTATAAAAGCGGTCAAAAATATACTGCTTATCTTCATCAGAAATGCCTTGCCCGTGGTCTACCACAGAAAAAGCAATATTCTTTTCATTGGCGATTACTTCTATCTCTATCAAAGAATTATTCTTGGAATGTTGAATGGCATTATCCATAAAGACACACAAGATTTGAAACAGTCTGTCTTTGTCAGTAAGCATGGCAGGATAACTTTCTTCGGATAAATGCAGTTTTAGTTCTAAATTCTGCTTCATGCAGACTGGTTCGTAGGTTTCATATAACGTAATGAGCAAGGTATCTACATTGATTGTGCTTTTATGCAATGTCCATGTTTTTGCGTCAGAAGAAGCTAAAAGTAACATATCTTTGACTAAACGGGATAACCGCATACATTCAAAATCTATGGTCTGTACGGCTTGCCTTGCCTGTTCGTTTAAGGGAACATTATCAAGAAGCATATCCGTGTTGGAAATCATAACAGCAAGTGGAGATTTTAATTCATGGGACGCTGTTGCAACAAAATCTTTTTGGCTTTGCAGTATCCGTTCCGTTGGAGCAAACGACTTTTTCAGCAGATAACGGGTCAGCACGATAACAACGATACAAGCCAAAAACCAGATAAGAAGATAGATAGGCAATGTCTTTTGTAAAATATCCGTCAAACTGGCTGTCTGATAAAAAAAGGTTGCATGATATACGGTATCATTTGCTGTCCGAATGGTAGCAGGAATAACAAAATAAGTATCGTGATGTTTTCCTCTTATTTCCAGAAAACCGCCTTGAGAAGTTGTGTCGCTTTCTGTTCGGGATAATGGCTGTGTGGAAATCTGCTTTTCTACATCATGCAAGAGATTGTCCGCAGGCGTTGGAAATGGAAAATCACTTTGATAAATGGTATTCCCTTTTGTATCGTTAATCAAAGAAAAAATATGATAACTTTTTTCGTAGGCTGTGAGTGATTTATCCATATCCGAAGAAGCACTTTCAACTTGATAAATCAGCAAGGTTGTCAATCTTTGAAACAAGGTGCTTTCGTTGATTTTTTCCGTGTGAACTGTGTTCGCAACAACAAAGGAAATCACAAGGGTAATAATCAGCATAACAGAACTTGCAAACAGAATATGAAGTTTTCGGTATAAATTATTTAACATGTTTCTTTCTCCAGTTTGTACCCTGCACCGTAGACCGTTGTTATTTTACAGGAACTTTTTAACTCTTTTAGGCGTTTTCGCAGAAAAGAAATGTAACTGTCTACATTGCCAGTTTCCACCTCAGAAGAACTGCCCCAGATTTTAAGGATAAGCTGTTCACGGGAAAATAGTGTTTCTGGGTTCTGCATAAATACAAAAGTCAATTCGGTTTCCTTTGAAGTTAATAAAATAGAATTGACGGGTGTAGATAAGGTTCGGCTGTCTTTATCGAAAGTTAAATCTCCATATTGTAATTTAGACGATAACTGGATATTGGCAGGTCGCCTTGTCAATGCCCGAACTCTTGCAAGCAATTCTTTGATATGAAATGGCTTTACTAAGTAATCATCAGCACCGCCGTCTAAACCCTCAACCCGATTGTCAAGGGTACTCATGGCAGTAATGATAAGGATAGGAATAGATATTCCTTTTCTACGCATAGATTTTATGATTGTCAAACCGTCAATGATTGGTAGCATACGGTCTACAATGGCGAGGTCATAAGCATAGTCGGTATTTAAGGCATACAGCATAGCGGTTTCCCCGTCATTGCAACAATCAACCATATAGTTTTCTTTTTCCAGCGAAATTTTTATATTTTTACATAATTCTAAATCATCTTCCAGAAGAAGTATTTTCATAATGTATCAATCCTTTTCTATATATCATCTTGGACATTAGTAGTCCAAGAAGTTTGAATTATAGACAGTATAACAGAAAAGTCTGTAAAAATCCTCTAAAAAATGATGATGATTTTCTTACTTTTTTACAGGATTTTTAGAATGGTTTGCTTTTACAATAGGGGCATATCGAACAAGAAAGGTGGAATACAAAAATGAAAAAGACAAACATCAGTAAATTTGTAGCAGTTGGATTATGTATCTGTGCATTGACGGGGTGTGGTGCAAGTCCAGATGAGAAACCAGATACGTCTAATCCTATTGTCAATTCTAATACGAATGAAGAAAATGCAAATGGTTCTTCAGAAAATAAAGGAAACGACATATTAGATTCTGCTAATTTGATAGGAAGTGTTTTGGAATTTACAGACAATGGTTGCTTGGTAAATCAAGCAAAAGATATTGAGGGGGGAGCTGGGATAAAAATAGAAGCACCGGGAATGGAAAAAAAAGAGAATGCTGTTTCTGTAACCTATAACCCAGATTGTGAATTTGTTGTTGCGACACTAAATAAACAGTCTGGTGTTACAAATGTAACAACGGGTTCTATATCCGATGTGAAAAAGCAATCTGAAGTATATCTCTATGGAGAGTTTGCAGACACAAATCATTTCAATGCAACAAAGGTTGTCGTAGCTCGTTGGGAATAGAGGTGTGAAGTATGAAGTTTTATCAACTTGGTTTTCGCTATTTACAGCGAAAAAAAGGAAAAACCATTCTTCTGTTGATTGTTTTGATACTTGTAAACAGTATGATTTTAGGTACAAGCATGATTTTAAGGACTACAAATGAGTCCAAACAAGCCATGCAGGAAAAGACAAACTCTAAGATTGTGGCTGAAATTACAAGTAAGGACAGCAAGATAACAGAGAATGAAGTAAACAAGATTGAAACGCTGGAAGATGTTTCGTCTATCAACCGCATTGGTAGGCAAGAGGTATTTCCGAATAATTTTGCTCCCGTTACGCTCAATACTTCTACGGATGAGGAAAATTTGAAAATAGCGTTGCTCTCCTATGATGATTTGGAAAAAGACAGTCCTTTTTCAGAAATGCAGTACCGCTTAGCTTCTGGCGATTATATCAAACATGAGAAAAAAGGTGCTGTTATCAATGCGAACCTTGCAAATCAGAATGAGCTCAAGGTTGGAGATACGATTGAATTAGGTACAGAAAACGGAGCAAAAGTATCTGTTGCGATTATTGGGATTTTCAAGTCCGCAGGAAATGCGGAAAAAGACCAGCCGTCAGAAACTACCGCAGTCAATCGAATAGAAAATCAAATCTTTATTGATAACAGCACTTACAAAGAATTATTCAAAGAAGCTGAATTTGAAAAACTCTGCGTTTATTCAAAAAGACCGGAAAAATTAGATGTGCTGGAAACCAGCCTGCAAAAAATATTGGGAAATGATGTAGAGCTTAGCACTTCCGACACGCTTTATCAACAGATGTCTGCCCCATTGGAACAAATCGGTAAGGTGGCAAATCTCATGCTGATACTTACATTGGTAACTGGTACGGTTGTTGTTTCTCTGCTGTTATGTATGTGGATGCGGACAAGACAAAAAGAGGTGGCAATCTTTATGAGCCTCGGAAAGACAAAAAGTGAAATTTTCCTGCAAACTTTATTAGAAGCAGGCAGTGTATTTACACTTTCGGTTTTAGGGGCAACGGCGATTGGGGAATTGTTCTCTGGCATTTTGCAAAACATCATTACCAGTTCAGAAAGCGTAACAGAAAATCTGAAAGTGGTTTTGCAGATACAAGATATTGGAATGTTGTTCCTTTTAGGCAGTGCAGTTATTTTGGTAGCATTGTGTTGCTCCATTCTTCCGATATTACGAGCAAACCCGAAAGATATATTAGCGAAAATGGAGGGATAGTACATGAATTTTTTTGGATTGGCAAGGCGTTCTGTGTTCAGAAAGCCCGTAAAAAGTATTCTCTTATTGTTGATTGTTTTTGCAATCAGTACCCTGCTTCTTGCAGGTGTGGCGAGCAAAAATGCCAGTATTGAGGTGCAGGACAAAACCAGACAAGCCATAGGTGCAGGCTTTCTTTTAGAAAGAAATGCAGAGTACCGAACAAAACGACTTCGTGAATGCTCAGAAAAGATTGGTAATGATAAGGAAGGTAGTTTTGGTGGCTACCATCAGGAAAAAGAGATTATCAATGGTGTGGAGACTTGGTCAGGCTGGACAACAAATGAATTTGAAAGCTTAGATATAAAAGACATTGAGAAACTGGCAAAAACAAAAGGAATTGCTGATTACAATATTACAACAGCAACAACTCCTGTAAACCCTGTAAATTTCCAAAGAATTGAAGATAAAGATGTAGACCAAAGCGTAGATGTGGGAGGGGTAAGCTTAATTGGAAACAAAGATATGAAACTTGACAGAAATGTTTTATCTGGAAACCTGCATATCAAAGAGGGACGAAGGATAACCCCAGAGGATAAAGATATGTGTGTTATTTCAGAGGAACTGGCAAAGCAAAACAATCTGAAAATCGGCGATAAGATTTCTTTTAATGATTACCACGATACTGAAAATTCAAAGGTATCAGAAGCCGAGATTGTTGGAATTTATCAAGTGGATCAAAAGATGTCCCCACTTATGCAGGGAGATACTTACCGTTCGGAAAATGTGATATTTACTGATTTGAGATTTCCAGAAAAGGCAGAGGGCGAAACAAGTCCATTATATGAAAGAGCCTATTTCAAAGTGGAAGATGTGGAAGCTTACGACAAAGTAAAAGAACATCTGCAAAAAGTAGACATCAACTGGGAGCAATATGATTTGATTGACAATAACGGAAATTCCGAAACCATGTCCTCAAACTTCAATGATTTAGCAAAAGTAAGCGAAATGATGATATTGGTAATCTCTGTTGCAAGTTTTGTTATCCTTGTTTTAGTATTTCTGTTCTGGCTGAAAAATCGAGTGCAGGAAGTCGGTATTTTCTTATCTCTCGGTGTTCCGAAATTTAGAATTATCGGACAAATTTGGAGCGAAGCGATTATGATTACTGTTCTTTCCCTTATGTTATCCTTTGCTGTCGCTCCTGCTGTTTCCAAAGTAACGGCAAATTATCTGGTATCACAGCAGGTTCAGCAAATGCAAGAGGAAGAAAAGAATAATGAGGGAAAAGTATCCACAGAATACGTTGCACCAAAGCAGGACGTGCAGAGTATCAGCGTAGAGGTTACACCAGAAATGTATCTACTGGACGGTGTAAGTGTTCTTGTGTTGATAACGGCTTCTGTTCTGGTATCTGGAATTGTAATACTAAAGAGAAACCCGAAAGATATTTTATCGGAAATGAGTTAGGAGGACGACGAAAATGTTAGAAGTAAAGAATGTAAGCTATGCTTACAAAACAAAAAAAGATAAAACCATTTTGAATAATGTATCGGCTACTTTCGAGGAGGGTATCTTTTATACCATTATCGGTCCGAGTGGTGCAGGAAAAACAACACTCTTATCGTTGTTAGCAGGCTTAGATACAGCAGTAAAAGGGACTGTCCTTTGTAATGGCGAGGATATTACAAAAAAAGGGCTGAATTACCACAGAAAGCATAATATCTCATTGGTATTTCAAAACTATAATCTGATTGATTATTTGACAACGGTTGAAAATGTCAAATTAGGTGGTAGTGGAAATGCTGAAAAATTATTGGAAGAAGTCGGCATTGGGAAAGAATACTGGCAAAGAAATGTACTGCAACTATCTGGCGGACAGCAACAGCGTGTGGCGATTGCAAGAGCTTTAGCCAGCGATGCTCATGTACTTTTGGCAGATGAACCGACGGGAAATCTTGATGAAACTACCGCTGATGAAATTATAGCTTTGCTGAAAAAGACTGCACATGAATTAGGAAAATGTGTTGTTGTCGTTACACATAGTAAGCATTTGGCGGAAGAAGCCGACGAAATCTTAGAAATTAAAAACGGTGCAATTTCTTTTCTGTCTGAATAAACAAGAATAGTGCCATAAAGGAGTTGGGATTCTAGAATGTTTTAGACCGTGATGTATAGTTAAATGTTGGATAAGGAACGTCATTTATAAAAAGTTATGTAAGAAAGACTGAAAATAATAAATAATATTTTCTTCCAACCAGTTCTGTAATAAAATTAAACTTTAACGAGATTAAAAATGAGAGTAAAGGTCACAGCAGAATGTAAATCTTTAAGGGAAGAAAGACATGTAGGTGTTACGAAAGTTTACAACAAAAGAAGGAGTTTTAGTTCTATATATAGCGTTTGGTGGTGTCGCAATTCGAAGCAGAATTGCGACACTTTTCTTTTTGTGGACAGAATTCTGGTTTTTAATCCTTTTTCTATGTGAGAGGGCAAGATCACCGCCACTCCGATTTGATTTCAAAAAATTCAGATCGGAGGTAAAGAAAGGTGATATTTCATAAAGCAAGTGAAGAACGGAAATGGAAACAATGGAAGGAACAAGAAGAACGGATTTTACGGGAATCTGGTGTAAGTGAGGGTGTGATTCAAAGACTTCGGGAACTGGATTGGCAGGATTTTAATACAGAACGAAGATATTGGGAACATTTTTCACCAAATCAGGAAGAGCTATATACCAAAGAGCTGGAAGAGCAATCTCCGGTGGCACTTACAATCCAACAGTTACTTGACAGCGTGGAAAATGAACAACTGCTGCAGATTCTTCTGGAATCGGATAAGAAAACCTTGCAGATTTTACTGCTGAAGATGTGGGGATTTTCTATCCGGGAGATTGCAGAGCAGACAGGTATCCCGGAAAAGACGATTTACACACGAATGGATCGTCTGAAGAAAAAAATTAAAAAATTTTTGAAAGGGTGAAGAAAAAAGGCGGTTTTCATCGGCTCTATATATGAAAGGGGTAATAGGCCCTCGTTCCTTGACAACCGCATACCAGCATTACAGGTACGTTCCCAAAGATAGAAGCGTGACAGCATAAGCGCCAGGACGGATGGGGACAAGCACTACAGGATTGTTATGACAAGGTCTGTCCCAAGACTAGGGCGGATCATTTCGTGAGAAAACTGTCAGTGCCTGTTCTCATTCTGAGCGAGTCCTTATAGCTGTGAATGGACTTTCGCAGGTCTTTCGCCAGGATCATCTGCGGGGGATAATGATACGAATTTCTTCCCACAAGGAAGAGGATGGACTCCAAGTTGTAATCAGCAAGACTTTCAGAAAATCTGCGAGCGATGCGAAGCGAAGCATCCGCCTGTAATGTTCCCTGCCATAGATGTGGTGCGGCAGCCGGGGAGTCGAGGACAAATACGGTGCTAAAGAAAAAACGATAAGAAATCAAAAAAGAGTGTGTCGTTGATATCAGATATATGCGGCTGTGGGAGATCCCACAGCCGTATCCTTGTGGTATTAACGTCATGCGGAAAGAAGAAGCAATATGTTTTACAAAGTTGAATATCAAAAGAGAGCACATCAGGAAGTAGAGAAGATTTTCCGGGTGCTGCTTCCGGAACAGGGACTGGCGGTCAGGGAAGAACAGATCCGCTTGTGCCATGAAATGTTAGATACCTTGCTGGGAGAAAGAATTGCGCTGTGTGACGCAGGGGTAGGAATTGGCAAGACCTATGCCTATCTGGTAGCCTGCGTACTATTGCGGAAGTATTCTATGTTGACAGGAAGAGGAAATCCGTTGGAACAGCGTCCGGTGGTGGTGTCCACTTCCAGCATTGCATTGCAGAAAGCCATAGTAACAGAATATATTCCATTTTTATCCAGAGTGCTGCTGGAACAAGGCATGATCCAGTCTCCTCTTCGGGCAGTGGTGCGGAAAGGGAAGGAACACTTTGTCTGTGACAACAGGCTGGAACAACGGATCGAGGCAATCCGCCATAAACAGAAGAATGCTGCCCAAAAAGAAGCACTACTATCTTTGCGGAAACATTATGATATGGATACCGTAAAGGATTTGAGTGGGTTTGACAGAAGGCTGGTGTGTGTGCCGAAGTTCTGTCCAAGGGAATGTCCGGGCAGGCAGACGTGCCGCTATCAGCGATACTTGGAAGAATCCAAAAAGCAGGATGTGTTCCTTCAGATTTGTAATCACAATTATTTACTGGCAGATGCATTCCACCGAAGGGAAGAGTATAAACCATTGCTGGCGGATTACCGGGCTTTGGTAGTGGATGAAGCACATAAACTTCCGGAGGCGGCCAGGCAGATGTTTGGGAAGAATTTATGTAAGGATGATATCCGGGAGATCGCTTACTATCTGGAACGGGAACATCAAAATGTGGAAGCCAGAACTTTAAAAGCCGGGATGTATAGTATTTTTACGATTATCGGGGAAAGTCACATATTTTCCCATGGCATAAAGGAAAATTTTCAGTTGACCGGAGAATGCGAATTTTGTTTATGGGAGGGAATCCAGATGATTGAAAGAATGATGGAACAGCTAAAGGGAGTAGTACCAAAGTGGGTGTTAAACAGACTTCAGGAGGCAAAAGAAGTACTAGAGTGTTTTTTACAGAAAAATTCTAAGTATGTACTCCATCTGCGTATGGATAAAGAAAAGATTCCGGTCTTATGCGCGGCCAGCCGGGAGATTCCGCAGCTTTTGCGGGAAATGCTATGGGATCGGGAACAGGCACTGTCTGCTATCTTAACTAGTGGAACTTTGAAAGCAGGAAAAGGATTTGCACGTACTTTACAGATGACTGGACTGGAAGGACGTACAGGTGTACAGTCTTATGTGGCAGAATCCCCGTTTGCGTATGAAGAAAACTGTCTGTTATATCTTCCAAAAACTTTGCAGAAGTGTAAAAGGGGAAGCAGGGAAGAAGTTGAAATGGTGGCAGGACAGATCCATTCCCTGATCTGTTCTACTTACGGGCATACGCTGGTCTTGTTCACTTCCTATACATTGATGGGAAGCGTGTACCAGATATTAAGGGATGGGATTCCCTTTCCGATGGTAGAAGTATGGAGACATTCCCAGGAAGAGATCCTGCGGTTTAAGACGATGGAGAATGCGGTGCTGTTTGCAGCCGGCTCCTGTTGGGAAGGGGTGGACTTTCCGGGGGATATGGTATCTTCGCTGATTATTGTGAAACTGCCTTTTGCAGTACCGGATCCCATCAGCGAGGCAGAGAAGGAGACGTATGACTCTTTGGAATCCTATATCCAGTCTATCATTGTGCCGGATATGCAGAAGAAACTGCGCCAGGGATTTGGGAGAGCCATCCGGACAGAAACCGATACCTGCGTGGTGTCTATTTTAGATATCCGGGCGGTAAAAGGCGGCAAGTATCACGAAGATGTGATGTGTGCGCTTCCGCCCTGCCGGATAGCAGAAGAGTTGAAAGAGGTACAGGATTTCATCCGCAGCCGGAAAGGTGTAGAGTATTATTTATAATAGGAAAAATCTGCTTTCCAGCCTTGTTGCTTGTGCTTATTTTCCAGGCGCTTTTAAGGGGAAAATTTAGTACAGTTTTTGGAGCGGTTTTGGAGGGATTGTTGGTATTGATGAATAGCTATTTGAACATGAAGTGGGTATAATGTGTATAGCGTTAGAGGAAAGGACGGTGAGCAAAATGGCACGATATGCAGTGGAACATATCTGGGAAGGAAAACAGGAATATTTCTTGATCCGGGATCATCAGAGTTGGCAGATGGTGCTGCTCCCGTCCAAGTATCTGACGCATTTGATTCGAGCAAACCGTTCCCCGAATACCGTTGGCCGCAGGGCAAAATCCATCCGGTTCTATCTGGAATATTTGGATGAAAAAGAGATGGAACTGTCCCAGGTAGCGGAACTGGAATTCCAGGAACAGTATGAACATTATGTGGGATTTCTCCACTGGCTGAAAGCCGGAAACCATTTGCATGAAAAGACAGAGAAACTGCCAAGCAATAAAACCTGCAATGCGTACTTAAAAGACGTGTTCAGGTTTTTCTGTTTTTTAGAGCTGGAAGCAGATATGGAAAGGCTGAAAGTGTTATATTATGACAGTTTTACCACTCATGATTCCATCGGTGTAAAACGGAAGCTGCGGTTCCGGTCATTCAATGGCTATCTGAAAGAGGAAGAACGAAACGTCCGTCCGGCAGAGCATCAGGAGATTTTGGAACTTTTAAAGCAGTGTACCAACTGCAGGGACCAGCTTCTGATCATGCTTCTGGCAGAGACCGGATACCGGATCGGTGAGATCTTAGGGGTAGATTATACCAGAGATATTGATTATGAAAGACACACCATCCGGGTATTCTTCCGGGATGACAATGAAAACAAGGCAAGGGCGAAGAATGCGGCATACCGAAGATCCAAAGTTAGTGATGCCACCTTCCAGTTTTTACTATTTTATCTGTCCAAGTACCGGGAATTTTTACAACACCAGCAGATGCTGTTTGTAAACATCGAAGGAGAGACAAAAGGAAAGGCACTGCAGGTGGACGCAGTTTACCGGATGCTGGAGCGGATGGAGAAAAAGACAGGCATCCATACGACGCCCCATATGCTGCGGAGATACTTCGGAAATATGAGGCGGGATGCTGGATGGCCGCTGGAAATGATCAGCGAAGCGTATGGACATAAGCACATCGACACGACCATCAAATATCTGAACCTTGTAGATGACCAGCTTATGGAAGCTAGTGACCAATATTATGCAAAACATTCTGCTCTTTATGATGTGGAGAAACTCCTGTAGGAGGTGAAGAACATGCCCGCTTATCAATTACATATTTATGAACAGCAGGAAGAGCGGGAAGTACTGGAACAAAAAATCTGTGAGCAGGTGGATGCCTGTACAGAGGTAAATGGAACCATACGAAACCGGATAAAGAAGTTCCTGATAGAAGAAGGAATTACTGATATTTCAGAGATGGACGCAGTCCTAAGGGTCCGCTACGAAGAATATCTGGAAAGGAACGAAACCGTTCTTGCACCGATTACCTGCTTGCGGGGATTTGATGGAATCGTGATTCATCGGATGAAAGAAGAACTGCAGACACTGGCAGGGAGAAGAAACTATACTACAGAGTATCAGGAACAGTGGATGTGCCTTAGCCATTATCCGGAGATTGAGATAGCAGAATCTTTTCTGACCAGCAAAGATGGAAAGGAACTGCTATGGGATTTTACACTAGAGTGTCCCCAAAATTTGAAGATGCAGATTTTTACAGTGCTGAAAGAGGTGATCCATACCTACAAAGGCCGTTACAGAAAAGAGAAACTGCTGGCACTGCAAAGGCTCTATCAATTTTGTGCGAAGCAACAAGTAGCTGATATTGAGATAATGACACTGGCCAAAGAACAGCAATTTGAGCAGGAACTCTCAGAACATTTTAGAGGGGAAAAGAAAAGTGCTGTGTTTGGTATCCTGCGGATGAGCAGAAAAATCCTATTTTTACAGGCACCGGAAATTCATTGGAATGCGAATGTGTGGTTTTTGGAACGTTTCCATTTTTCCAGAGAACGAATGAATCCAAGCAAGCCCGTGGAATGGGTATCCTTTAAAGAGGTGACCAACCTGGAAAATCAAAAGATTTTGCAAAAATATCTGCGGTATCTGTTTGGAATCACAGATTTATCTATCAGTACCATCCGAATCAAGCTGCTGGAACTTCGTACATTCCTGGCACACTTCAATGGAGAGGAAAAGCCGATCTATGAAGTGGAGGCAGAGAAGATTCAGAGATATCTGGAATCCGTTCAGAGACAGGATACCCGTGAAAAAACAGCAAATGGAAGAATCTTTATGATTTTACAGTTTTACAATTTCCTTGTAGTCAAAGGATATCTGAAGAAGATTCCCTTCCGGCATACGTATTATCTGCAGAAAGAAATGCATGTACACCATGACCGCAGTGTACCGGAAAGAATCTATACGGAAATTTTATCGAAGCTGACAGAGTTTCCGGAACATCTGCGGTTGATGTTCTTGCACTTATGGTGTACCGGAATCCGGGGGAGCGAAGTATGTACCCTGACAGGTGGTGATTATGAAGAGAAGAATGGAGATTACTGGCTGAAAGTATATCAGGTGAAAATGAAAACGTATAAGCGGATTCCCATTCCGGAAGCATTGTACAAGCTGGTGCAGGTGTACAAAAAGAAATATCAGATCGGACCAGAAGAATACCTGTTTAAAAGCAAAAAAGGTGGAGCATTCCAGTATGCTACATTACGGTATCAAATGTTGAAATACTGTGAGAAAAATCAGATTGCAGATGGAGAATATATATTCAGATCCCATGATTACCGCCATAACCTGGCTACGCTTTATTATGATAATGGTATTTCTATCCAAGCGGTACGAGATTACTTGGGGCATGAATATGAAGAAATGACCAGGCAGTATGTGGACTATATGCCAAAGAAACTGGAAAAAGCCAGTGAAGCATACTTCCAGGAAGAAACCCACAGCTTTGCGGCGGAACTGATGAAAGGAGAGTTCCATGGATGAAAAAGTATATCTAATAGATTTGAACTGCTATGCAAGAGCAGATGAAAAACAGAAAAAGAATGTAAAAGAATCCCATTGTTTTGATTTTGGTCTACTTCCAACGAAAGGACTCCAAAAAGAATTCCGTTCATTTATTGAGGAACGAAGTCAACAATGTGCATTGGCAACGATGATACAGGAACGAGTGATCTATCAGAGATTTTGCAGAATGGTAAAGGATAAGCACATCCGGGCAGAGAGCCTGCAGGAACTGGAGTGGGAACAATGGCTGCTAAAAATCCGAAGCTGGCTTCTGGAACATGGGCAGAAACTGACCATGCAGGGAATCAGCGTATATGGGAAAGAAAAGACAGTGCCATCGAGCCTCATCACTTATGTGCGGAAGGCATATCGATTTACAGAAGCCAAAGAGGAACGGGATGAGATTGAGAAAGATATCTGGACATTAGAGAATCTGGACATTGCCTATAAAAAGAATCCGATTAAAAATGTGCAGACTTTGAATTTTACAGCGATTATCCAGGATGACTTACGGGAAGAAACAAAAAAGGCAGTTTATGAACATTTACATCATGAAGCGATTGCAACAATTATCAAAGAACTGACAGCCATCCGGAGACTATCCAAATATCTGAAAGAAACATATCCCGATATCCATTCGGCAGAAGAACTGAATCGGGAGTTGCTGGAAGAATATCTGACGTACCTTGCAACGGAAGCGGAGGGCGTAAATAATTACCGGGCAGATCTGACGAACCTCCGGGGACTGCTGGAAACCATCGGAAAATTATATGGATATTCGCATCTGGAAAGTTTATTCCTGACCAGTGACCTTCCCAAACAAGTGCAGCCTAAATTGAAATCTTATTCAGACAGTGAGCTGATTCGTTTTAATGCAGCGCTTGCAGAACTGGATGAACAGATTGAGCGACTCATGGTCATTCACCAGATGTTAGGAACAAGGATATCCGATACCCTTACCCTGCAGACAGACTGCCTGTATCGGCAGGACGGACATCCTATGATCCAGATCCGGCAGATGAAAACAACTACATTTGTGAAGCCTATCAGTGCAGAACTGGAACTGCTGATTGAAAAAGCAATGGAATATACCAAGAAAAGGTATGGAGATACACTTTACATTTTTGTGGATGAGAAAAATACCAAGAGACCCCTGCAGTACAATACCGTTCAAAATAAGGTGATGGATCTGATTCAGAAAAAAGACCTGCGGGACGATAAAGGAGAATTGTTCGGATTTGGAACGCATATGTTCCGCCATGTATATGGTATCCGCTTAACAGAACTGCATCTGGATGACTGGACCATCGCAAAACTACTGGGGCATACATCCGTAAAGAATGTGAAATTTTACCGAAAGATGAGCCTCCAGATCATCGCAGATGAAACAAGAGAAATCAGGGCAGAGATGAGCCGGATGATCCGGGCGAATCTGGCCGGATGGGGGAAAGAATATGAGCAAATATGACAAGATGCTGGAAGTAAACCATAAGCAGAGCGTGGAGAAAATCCAGCGGGCAAAACTGGCAATCCAGGAAATGATTGAAGAAGAGGATAAAGTGACCGTTCCCAAACTGATGCAAAAGACCGGACTGTCCAGAGGATTTTTCTATAAGAACCCGGAAGTGCGAAAGGCAGTAGATCGTGCCTTGCAGCTACAGGCTGGCATGGTAGATAAGAGAAGAAAGATTTTAGATATGGCAATGGACAACCGTATCCTGCAGCTGGAGCAACAGGTAGCGAAACTGAAAAGAGAGAACGAGACATTACGAAAAGAAAGTGAAACAATGCGAAAGGCATTAAATAAAAGAGATTTGAATCTGATCAAGAATTTTTAATGAAGAAGAAAATAATCAGCGGCTGGCAGGGGCGAGAAGAACGTGCCTGCTGGTAGTTGTTGAAATAAAAAGGTATTGTTGATGTTTAGATTGTGTGAGACAATAGAGATGTTAATTATATTCAGCCATAATTGGAGTTCATGATAAAGGAGAATACAATATATGAAGAAATATGTTCAGGAAGCAACGGATATAAATATCTGGACATCCATAAAGAACAATACTTTTGGGAGAAATAAAGATATAAAAGAGTTTATAGATGGGTTAGAACTCATAGATGAAAGTGCCTGCATTAGCTTGGATGCGAAATGGGGAGATGGAAAGACATTTTTTGTCCGACAGATTGAAGAAGTGTTAAAATATGTGTTGGCAAATCAACGGGCAGATGAAGAAAATCCGATTGAGAAAATTCCATCTTATGAATATTTGAAGGACAATGAAATGATGGCTAAAATAGATTTGAAGCATTCTTATTTGCCAATCTATTATAATGCATGGATGTATGATAATCATAGCGATCCACTTATGTCCCTGTTGTTAGTCATGACAAAGACTTGCAAGGGAGTTTATGATACGAAAATAGATTCTGAAAAAATTAGTGAAAAACTAATAAAAGCATTGTCAACGTTACCTATTTCATTAGGTGAATTTAAGATGAATCCATTTACAGTAGCTGAAAAGCTACAAGTGAAAAAGGTAGATATTTTATCACTTGTACAGACTGAGGAAGAAATCCGGGAACGAGTAAAAGGAATCTTCAATGACATTATTGTAGAAAGAGCGCAGAAACTGATTATATTTATTGATGAATTGGATCGCTGCAGACCATCTTTTGCCATAGAAATGTTGGAGAGAATCAAACACTATTTTGATGATGAGCGTGTGATTTTCGTGGTGTCTCTTAATAAGGAGCAGTTAATACATACCATAACAAGTTATTATGGAAGTGGATTTGATGCAACCAGATATTTGAATAAGTTTTTTGATGTGAATATAAATCTTCCAGTAATGGATCGGTATCAAAAACAGTCAATAGAATTTTCTGAACAACGAACAGAGAGAAAATATTGGTTGCATCAACTAGCGGAAGAGTTGAGTGACTATTATCACTTATCTTTGCGAGATAAACTGATTTACAAGAGTCGAATTGAATCAGTACCAAGTTCTACAGGAACATACATAAGTTCAGAGTCATATTTTATATCACTATTTGTAGCATGTATTATATTACTTGATATTATTGATATTCCAGAAAAGAAAAAATTTTTAGAGGGGAAAAGTACTTTTGTTGCAAGCGTATTACCAGAGTTAAAAGCTTACCAGAGATTTGTAAATAGATTGATTGGAGATGGAAATAGTACAGTTGAAGAAAGTCAATTTCAAAGTAATTGCGAAGAAGTTGTGAAAGTATATAAATATGCATTTGAAACAGAATCAGATGAATATTATGAAAGGTTTGAAATAAGCCGAGAATTAAAACAAAAATGTATTGCAGCAAGCAATGGACATAAGTATTATTAATATATAAAAGCAAGTGGGGACTTCTGGAAAGAAAAGATCTGCTTGCTTTTAACGTATAAAGAAAATGTACACAGTACACAAATGTACATACCGTTAAAGCCCCTATTTTCAAGGCATAAGGGGATAGGGGTACAGTTTACCGATGAACCAACGGGAAATCTTGATAGCCGAACAAGTCAAGATGTTTTAGGCTTGATAAAAATTTCAAGTCAAAATCTGGCTCAAACGATTGTAATGATTACTCACAATGAAGAGATTGCTCAAATGGCAGATAGAATTATCCGCATAGAAGATGGGAAAATTGTGAAAGGCGGTGAGTAAAAATGCTCAAAGTCAATAACAAAAAAGTAATTCAAGACCTTGCAAAAACAACATATAAGGCAAATAAAAAAAGAAATTTATTAACTATAGTAGCTATTTTTTTGACAACATTTTTACTTTGCACCGTAATATCTGTTGGATTAAGTTATTGGGATACAGTTTCTTTAAGACAACAAAGAATGCAGGGGATAGATTATGATATTGAGCTGACAGAACCGAGAGATGACCAAGTATCTACCATACGAAAAATGGATAATGTGAGATATGCAGGGCTTAGCGTGAAATGTGGAATTGCATCAAAATATCAAGATAAAGAATTAGACAAATTAAAATTTTATTGGTTAGATGATACTTGTTGGAAACAACAGACGATTCCAGCATTGGACTATTATGAAGGCAATTATCCAGCTAAGGAAAATGAAATTATGCTTTCCCAAAGTGCATTACGTTCTATGGGAATTGAAAATCCTAAAGTGGGTATGAAATTGCCTTTCATATATCAAACTTTAGCAGAAAACAGCGAGAATAACGATACAGCAAAAACATTTATTTTAAGCGGTTGGTTTTTGGATTATACAGGCGTAGATAAGGGGTATGTTTCAGATGAATTTTATCAATCAACTGGAGCTTTGCAGACTGATTTGACGCAAGGAACATTAAAAATCTCATTAAAAAATCCTCTATATTCCGAAAAGGATATTATAGAAATGCAAAATCAAATCAACTTATCTGGAAAACAAATTATTGAAGCGGATTATGATACTATTTCTAACTTTATCAGGACTATGATTGGATTACTGGTGTTATTAGTTTTAGTTTTCATGAGTGGATATTTGTTTATTTATAATACATTGTATATTTCTGTAAATCGAGATATACGGTATTTTGGTCAGCTTAAAACAATCGGGACAACATCTGTTCAGATTAGAAATATGATATATAAGCAAATGTTGTGGAACGCAATGATAGGAATACCATTAGGGCTGGTTTGTTCGACAATTATTGGAAAAATTATTATTCCTCAACTATTACACTCTTTAAATCCAACGATTGCAATAAGTGAGGTTGGAACTATCTCCCTTTGGGTATTTATAATTGCTACTATTTTTTCACTTACTACAACAATGATTAGTAGTCAAAAACCAGTGAAAATAGCAATGAATTGCTCTCCTATTGAAGCAATGAAATATATAGGAGCAACGTCTGTAAAAAACAAAAATAAAAAAAGAACAGGTGGAGATATTGGTTCTATGGTAAAAATGAATTTATTTCGAGACAAGAAACAATTCGTTGTTATCATGTGTTCTTTAAGTTTGGCGGTATCACTTTTCTTGATTATCAATGTTGTGATTTATGCTAGTAATGCAAAAAATATTTTGAACCATTCTTATGATTATGATATAAGGCTTTTAAATCAGACATTACTTTCAGATAACGAGGAGCAAGTTTTCAATTCAGATTTTATTGAACAAATAAAATCTATAGATGGGGTAAAAGATGTACGAGTTTTAAAATCAGCAACAGCAGTTGTTCCATATCAAGAAAAGGTCTATGGAGAATATTACAAAGAATTGTATGTTTCCAGATATTCTCCTGGCAACTATGAAAAAGATATGGAGCTATATAAAAAACAGCCAGATTACTATTCTTTTACTTGCAGAGTTGTGGGGATTGATGAAGTGGAATTTGAAAAAATAAATAATACTCTTCAGATTCCACTTGATAAAGAGAAATTCAAAAATGGTGAAATTGCCTTTGTTTCTAAAAGTTTTACACAAGGTGATAATGGAATTACAGGGAAAAAGGTTGAATTTTCAATCCCAACTGCTCTGAATCCGGATAAAAAAGAAATTATCGAAACAGGGGCAATTATAGATGATTACCCAGCGTATTATTCTGCTGGCTATACACCCGATTTGATTGTTAGTGATGATTTTTTTGATGAAATTATGGGACAACCGTTAATAGAAATGATAAAAATTGATTATGATGAACCTTTTTCTAAAAATGTAGAATCATCTATTAAAAAACTTATAGCGAACAATAAACTTATTTCTGCTGAATCGAAATTAGATAATTATTCAGAAATGAAAAATTCAGAAAATCAAATTACTGTATTAGGTGGAAGTTTAGGAATCATTATTATGTTACTTGCTATTTTAAATTACTCAAACATGATGTCGGAAAGCATACAAAATCGGTCTAAAGAATTCGCTATTTTAGAAAGTATCGGTATGACAAGAAAGCAGATTAAAAAAATGATAGTATTTGAAAGTTTAGGTTATTCTGTTTTGTCTATTTTCATTGCATTGATACTTGGCTTACCTGCAAGTTATTTGATATTTACAAACTTTAATGTATATAGGATTCCATACGTTTTTCCAGTAATCAAGACGTTACTTTTATTTATTACGATTATCATAGTTTGCGTAGTAACATCACTATTCGTTTTTTCTAAATCAAAAAGTGAAACGATTATCGAATTGTTGCGAAAAGATGAGGCTTAAAAATATGGAGTTTAGTTGTTGTCTGCAAAGCAGATCAGCAACTAAACAAAGGAATGATTAATGGAAAACGAGAGGTTTATTACTTCTCGCTTTCCTTACTTTTCAAGATACCGTCAATCGTACCTTGAATAATTTTTAATTCGTTATCACTCAATAAATCAAGAGCTGTTTCTATCTGGCGGCGAGCTGTGCTTTTTGCTACTTTCTCCGCTGGATAGAAATATTCATCAACTGATATATTGAACATGGTAACTAAATCATGGAATAATTGAAAA
>ENA-OPSV01000939-OPSV01000939.1-human-gut-metagenome-genome-assembly--contig:-NODE-939-length-21954-cov-25.002877_pt1 | contig 21954 bp, 15 predicted proteins | sample MGYA00241460_ERZ501912 | MGnify/ENA primary metagenome ERZ501912 (study PRJEB25962, sample SAMEA2042402) | human gut metagenome | biome: human gut; feature: human-associated habitat; material: faeces...
GGCATTCAGCTTCCTGAAAGCTATAAAACCTTTCATACGTATTGGCTACAAGGAACTTACACAGGATAAATCCGCGTTCAACTCCGCTATGTCCTACACTCTGAAAAGAGCCGTGACTGGCAGTGGAAAAGAAATCAAAATAGATTTTGACCGGGCATTGGTTTCTATGGGAACCCTGATGCCGGTATTCGAAGGTACAGCCACACAAGACGGAAATAAGATGCACTTTAACTGGCAGGACAACAGTGGCACGGGAAATGCAGAAGATACGGACATAGCCATGTTATTAATATATAACAAAGACAAAGAAACAGCTGTTTACGATACGGAAACCGCCCTACGTTCCGCCCGACATGCAGAACTTCAACTTCCTTCCGACTGGCAGGACGATGAATTGATAGCCTACCTCAGTTTTCGCAGCGCCGACGGGAGTTGCGTGGCCAATAGTATTCGCCTGACGGTAACAGTAGACAAAACAGACTTACCTGCACCGGACCAGGAGGATTCCGCCTTATGTACTTCATCAGATCGGATTCCGCTTTATCCAAAACCTAAACAGCCGGTCATTAATAACGTATCCGTCAAGAATCTTACCTACTATACCCTTACCGGAAAGCCCTTTCAGGGCAGACTGTACGGAACTGGGTGATTTCAGATGATATCTTCGCACAAACTCACCGGAAGTCACATTGGCAGCAACTTTTTCGGCAGCTATCGCACGGAGTATCTCACGCTGGCGCTCTGATAGAAAGGACGGTTGGCACTGTTAAACATATCCAACAGCAAGCTGGGCTCGCTACCGGCAAAGATGAAGCGTGCGTTCGGGCAATGTTGTATCTGTGTACGCAGCAGGGCGCAAAGAAGTTATGATTTGCAAAAAACGATCCAGAAACTTCCTGTCACGCGGCTTCAACTGGTCAATAATGGCATTGCCGAAAGCATATACAAATTCACGGACAGAGGCCGTCGCAAAGATATCTATAAAGAAAACATTATAATGTTTACTGATTTTCTCCTGATGGAAAGTATGTAGTAGCAATCCGGTCTTTCCCATACGTCTTTGGGCAACCAATACTACATTACGCACATTCGTCAAGTCTTGGACCAGTTCATCGGTTTCCCGCTCACAGTCGCAAAAGTAATGACTGCCGGCATAGGCACCTATGATAAAGGGATTCACTTGTATACTCTTCATGATTATTCAGCTTTAGATTATTGCAAATACAATAATTATATTCGTAATAATCATTCTAACTTGCTACGAAACTTTTGGAAATGCGGAAAGTTACTACATGGACAATAGGGCCACCTTTCACGTATAAAACCGACAGGTGCGCCGCAATAAATTCCGTAACTTTGCCATCAGTTAACGTAAAAAACAGAAAAGCATGAAGAAATTTACTATCACACTGGCACTCTCTATTATGGCAGTGCTATTGATTACCATTCCTTGCAATGCCAAGGGAAAAGCAAAACATGTCGTATTAATCGGGTTGGACGGTTGGGGCGCCTACAGCGTTCCCAAAGCTGATATACCTACTATTAAACAATTGATGGCAGACGGAGCCTATACACTCGAAAAACGTTCGGCACTTCCCTCTTCAAGTGCCATCAACTGGGCTTCCATGTTTATGGGTGCCGGTCCCGAATTGCACGGATATACACAATGGGGGTCCAAAACACCTGAACTTCCTTCACGGGTGCTCAATCAACATGGTATTTTCCCTACAATTTTTCAGTTATTGCGTGATGCACAACCCAACGCAGAAATCGGTTGCCTATACGAATGGGATGGTATTAAATATCTGGTAGACACCCTCGCATTAAGTCACTACAAGCAGGCGCCCGATTATAACAAATATCCCGAAGCTCTGTGCACAATGGCAGAAACATACATAAAAGAGAAAAGACCAACCCTGCTTGCCGTCTGTTTCGATAATCCCGATCATGTAGGACACCAGGCCGGACATGATACTTCCGAATATTATGCCAAACTAAAAGAACTGAATGCTTACGTTGCCCGCATCATTCAAGCTGTAAAAGATGCCGGTATCCTGAAAGAAACCATTTTCATTGTCACTTCCGACCACGGCGGTATTGAGAAAGGGCATGGCGGCAAAACCATGAACGAAATGCAGACACCTTTTATCATTTCCGGTAAAAATGTGAAGACAAGCGGTGAATTTCAAGAAAGCATGATGCAATATGACGTTGCTTCCACCATAGCCTATATCTTCGGACTGGAGCAACCGCAAGTTTGGATAGGCAGGCCCATGAAGCAAGTATTCAAATAGGAATCAGAATTTATACGAAACATTTGCAGATGTGGAAAGTTATTGCGTAATTTGTGTAGCACTTTTTGTGCTACACTTTTTATGCTACATATAAACATCTGCTTATGAACAAAATAACTAATCCATTTTTGATTTATGGCTACGCCGGACCAGATTATTTTTGTGATCGGAAAGAGGATACACAAAAGTTGATTTCCGCCTTAAGGAACGGACGGAACATCACTTTGATGAGTCCGCGCCGTATGGGGAAAACCGGACTGATCAAAAACGCTTTTTATCAAATTCATCAGGAAAAACCGGAAGCTGCCTGCTTTTATATGGACATCTTTTCCACGACTTGCTTGAATGATTTTATCATTCTTTTCGGCCAAACAGTTGTCGGAAAACTAGATACCCTATCACAGAAAGCACTAACAACACTTACCGGTTTCTTCAGAAGTTGCCGCATTGTATTTTCATCCGACCCACTGAACGGAACTCCACAGGCGGCACTTGATTTTCAACCTTCGCAAGCGCAAGCCACTCTGAAGGAAATATTCGAGTATCTGGAACACTCCGGTAAAGAATGCTACATAGCCATCGATGAGTTCCAGCAAATTACGGACTATCCGGAAAAAGGCGTAGAAGGATTATTACGTTCTTATATACAGTTCCTGCCACATGTACATTTCATATTTTCCGGCAGCAAACAACATCTCATGGATGAAATCTTCACTTCTACCAAGCGTCCCTTCTATCGGAGTACAGAAAAAATGACTCTGCAACCAATCCCCGTAGAGGATTACTTTCTTTTTGCCAACGAATGGATGAGTCAGGGAGGTAGACAACTGGGGAGAAACTTATTTCAGCAAATCTATCAGCGCTTCGGAGGTCACACCTGGTACATGCAATATATCCTGAACCGACTTTATGAACAACCTCAACCAACCATTGATGAAAAACTGATTGAAGAGTGCATATCAGATATTATCCATTCCGAAATAGACTCTTACCAACAGTTATACGGGATGCTAACCGAGAATCAATCGTCTTTATTACGTGCCATCGCACGAGAAAAAATAGTAACTGCCATCAACAGTTCGGCTTTCATAAAAAAATATGGCTTGAAAGGTAGCAGCAGCATAAACACGGCGCTTAAAACATTAATCAATAAGGAATATGTTTTCAAATCCGACAGAGGTTATTGTGTCTATGACCGGTTTATGGAACTGTGGCTACAAACATTACCCTATCCCATTAAGTAAACGACAATCAGCGATAAATTAACGTTGACAGATAATCTTCTGCAAACATCTCATTCGCCACTTCCAGCAAAATCTCCGGAGTAATTTGTTCAATACGTTGATAAACCGCTTCGGAACTTTCATACTTATTATAGTGCAGGAAAGTCTTCGCCATGCCGAGAGCATTGTTCTCATTATTATCCGAAGCCACACCTATTTGTCCGATGAGTTGCTTCTTCGCAGCTGCGAGTTGTAACGAAGTCATCTTTGTATCACGCAGATTTTTAAGTTCTTTCATCACCAGACGCATACAAATATCCACATCATCGGGATCGCAACCAAAATAAGTGCAGAAAACCCCGGTATCCGTATAAGAAGTCAGGTTAGACTCTACATTATAGACAAGGCCGCGACGCTCACGCAGAGAAACATTCAAGCGACTGTTCATACCGGGCCCGCCAAGAATATTATTCAATAGATAGAGCGCGGTACGCTTATCATCGTACGCATTATAGCCACGGCTGCCTATCATCACATGAGCCTGATGCGTATCCTTATGCACCACCAGTTTTTCGGGCGTATAAAGAGACGGCGGAGTACGACGGTTATCCACCGTCACCGCCGGAACATCGGCAAGCAGTTTCTCTGCCAAACGGATGATTTGCTTGAAATACAGGTTTCCCCACACAAAGAACACCATATTCCCCGGATGATAGAAACGGGAAGTAAACGCAGCGGCATCTTCGCTGTGAAAGGTCTTCAGCAGCTCAGGATTCCCCAGGATATTGCGTCCCAACGGATGTCCTCGGAAGATTAAATCCTCAAAATCATCGAAAATAAGTTCGGAAGGGGTGTCTTCATAAGATTGGATCTCATCAATAATCACTTCCGTTTCCTTTTCAATCTCACGTTGCGGAAAAGTAGAGTGAAAGACAATATCCGCCAGTAACTCGAACGCACGACCGAAATGTTCGGTAAGAAAAGCAGAGTAGATCACTGTTTCCTCCTTGTTGGTATAAGCATTCAGGTCACCGCCCACATTCTCCATACGGTTGAGTATATGCCAGGCTTTCCGCTTCTGAGTACCCTTAAAAATAAGATGTTCCACAAAATGCGCCATGCCCTGTTCATTCTCCAGTTCATCACGGGTTCCGGCATCAACTGCAAAACCACAGTAAGCCACATCGGAAAATGACGGCTGGTGAATAATACGCAAACCATTGGCAAGAGTATATTGATGGTGTCCCAACAAGGGTAATAGTGCTAACTTCTTCATTCTGACGTTTGAAACTAATTGAGGGCGCAAAGATAGCGCAATTTGACGAGGTCCCCTTATCTTCGCAAAGCAAAAATACAATAAAACTTATTGCCATTTATGGAAAATTGCAGATATTTGTAGGCTATAACCTAACTACTAACAAAAATAGTATAATGATTGAATCCATTCAAGAGCTTTTGCAGAAAGAGGCACAAGCCGTACTGAACATCCCCGTGACAGACGCTTACGAGCGTGCGGTAGAACTTATCGTGGAACAGGTTCACCGGCGGAAAGGGAAACTGGTGACCTCAGGTATGGGAAAAGCCGGACAGATTGCCATGAACATTGCTACGACATTCTGTTCCACAGGTATTCCTTCCGTATTTCTGCACCCCAGCGAAGCACAACACGGAGACTTGGGCATCTTGCAGGAGAACGACCTGCTGTTGCTGATTTCCAATTCCGGTAAGACGCGTGAAATCGTTGAACTTACACAATTGGCTCATAATCTGAACCCAGACCTCAAGTTTATTGTTATTACCGGAAATCCGGATAGTCCGTTGGCACACGAGTCCGATGTATGCCTCAGCACAGGAAAACCAAAGGAAGTTTGTGCTTTAGGTATGACTCCCACCACTTCGACCACTGTGATGACCGTTATCGGCGACATCCTTGTGGTACAAGTCATGAAACAGACAGGATTTACTATTGGAGACTACTCCAAACGCCATCACGGTGGCTATTTGGGTGAAAAATCAAGAAAATTATGCGAAAAGTAATTGGTATAGGAGAAACGATTCTTGACATCATTTTCCGCAACGGCCAGCCGACAGCTGCCGTACCGGGCGGTTCAGTATTCAATGGCGTCGTGTCATTGGCACGGGCAGGTGTTCCCGTCAGCTTTATCAGTGAGACAGGAAACGACCGGGTAGGTAATACAATCCTGCAATCCATGCGGGATAGCGGCATGTCTACTGACTATGTCAACGTATTTCCCGATGGAAAATCCCCGGTATCACTGGCCTATCTCAACGAGAATGGTGATGCGGAATACATCTTCTACAAAGATTATCCCAAGCAACGGCTGGACGTGGTTTTCCCAAAACTGGAAGAAGACGACATCGTGGTTTTCGGCTCCTATTTTGCCCTGAATCCGGTGCTGCGCGAAAAGGTCCTGGATTTGCTGGAACAGGCACGCGAGAAGAAAGCAATCGTGTACTATGACCCCAACTTCCGGTCATCGCACAAAAGCGAGGCTATCAAGCTGACGTCCACCATCATCGAAAATTTGGAATATGCCGACATTGTGCGCGGATCTATAGAAGACTTTTTCTATATGTACAATCAAAGAGAAGTGGACAAGGTATATAAAGACAAAATTCGTTTTTATTGCCCTAACTTCCTTTGTACTGCCGGAGCCAAAGAAATCTCACTACGCACGAATAGCATCACCAAAGAGTATCCTATTCCCCCATTGGAAGCAGTCAGCACTATTGGCGCAGGCGATAACTTTAATGCCGGTATTATTTATGGCTTATTGAAGTACGACGTGCGTTACTGCGATTTAGGACAGATAAGCGAGGACACCTGGGACAAGATTATCCGTTGCGGCATCGAGTTTGCGGCAGATGTATGCCGGAGTTTCAACAACTCTATATCACCGGAATTTGCCAAGCAGTTGCCTCCCGTTAACTAAATCCCCGTTAAAGGAGAAAAAACTCTGTGAAACTCTGTGCCCTGGAATAACAAAAGTCATCAGAATACATATCTTTGCAACAAAGCGAAGATAAGCTGCACCTCGGCATAAGAAATGAACAAGTTCATTTTATTCTGCTCTCGGTTTGCATTATCTTTGCATATATATGCTCAGACAAAAAAACTATGTATAGAAATCTGTTGAACTTGCTAACATGTGTATTGCTGCTACCGGCTTGTAGCGGCACAGCTCCTCATATTTCCATTGTTTGCGAAGAAAATAACGTTGGGAACAGTATCGTCAAATGGGAAATAGCCCCTCTCATCAAAGGGAACGTAAAGGTATATGCTTCGACTGATCCGAATAATATCCCCGAGGATTCTCCGGTAGCCATAGCAAACATTTCCGATCAGCGAATGACGATTGTCACCACAGACCCTACCAAGCGTTATTACTACACCCTCGTATTCAATGATAAATATCGCGTAAAGATTGCTACCCGCAATGTCAATATCCCCGGCATACAAAACTTCCGTGATATGGGTGGGTATCCGTCATACCCTACCAAAAAGAGGGTGCGTTGGGGCATGCTCTATCGTTCTGCACAGATAGACAGTCTGGAATGCTACTCACGCAGGGAACTGAAGAATATAGGCATCAAGACCATCATCGATCTGCGCTCAGAATCGGAATTAAAAGGTCACACCCCACTGCAACAAGGATTTAATGTAATACATGTCCCTATAAAAACGGGAGATATGGAAGATATCCTGAAAGGCATTCAGGAACAGAAAATAAAAAGCGACACCGTCTACCGGATGGTGGAGCGGATGAACCGCGAATTGGTAATGCACTATCATAAAGAGTATCGCCAGATATTTGATATCTTGCTGAACAGTACCAATTACCCTGTCGTTATCCATTGCTCCTCCGGCAAAGGACGTACCGGCATTGCTTCGGCACTGATCCTCGCCTCCCTCGGCGTGAACAGCGACATCATTATGGAAGACTACCGCCTAAGCAACGATTACTTCAACATTCCCAGCGCTTCCAGTTATGCCTACAACCTGCCCACACGCTCGCAAGAAGCCATTACGACCATCTATTCGGCAAGGGAAGATTTCCTGAACGCCGCCAAGGAGGAAATAGAGCGTCGGTACGGTGATGTAGACACGTATCTGCAAAGAGCTATCGGACTCACCAAAGAAGAAATAAAGAAGCTGCAAAGCATTCTGCTGGTAAAAAACGATTAGTAATAAAAAAATAGCACTGTTATTCAATTTTATCGCTGATAACTAATCACTAATCACTAAATTTGTTCTATCTTTGTGCCCGAATATAAAGATATACAAAGATTTAATGAAGAATTTTGAAGAGCTCGGTCTGTCGCCGGAGATACGCCGCGCCATTGAAGAAATGGGATATGAGTGTCCCATGCCGGTACAAGAGGAAGTGATTCCTTACCTTTTAGGAGAAAATAATGATGTTGTAGCACTTGCACAAACAGGAACGGGGAAAACCGCCGCATTCGGCTTACCACTTATCCAGAAAATTAATGTAAAGAACCGGATTCCACAATCCCTTATACTTTGCCCTACACGCGAACTTTGCTTGCAGATTGCAGGTGATCTGAATGATTATTCCAAATACATCACCGGATTGAGGGTATTGCCTGTATATGGTGGTTCATCCATAGACAGCCAGATACGCGCCCTGAAACAGGGTGTACATATCATTGTCGCCACCCCGGGACGCTTGCTCGACCTGATGGAGCGCAAAACGGTATCCCTCACCACCATCCAGAACGTAGTGATGGACGAGGCGGACGAAATGCTGAACATGGGATTCACGGACAGCATCAACGCCATTCTTGCCGATGTACCGCAAGAACGTAACACCCTGTTATTCTCCGCCACTATGAGCCCGGAGATTGCACGCATTTCAAAGAAGTATCTGCGTGACGCCAAAGAAATCACCATCGGACGGAAAAATGAAAGCACAAGCAATGTGAAGCATGTGGTTTTCACCGTTCATGCCAAAGATAAATACGCTGCCCTGAAACGCATCGTAGACTATTACCCGCAAATATATGGTATCATTTTCTGCCGTACACGAAAAGAAACGCAGGAGATTGCCGACAAGCTGATGCAGGACGGCTATAACGCTGACTCACTGCATGGAGAATTAAGCCAGGCACAACGTGATACCGTCATGCAGAAATTCCGTATCCGCAATCTGCAAATCCTGGTTGCCACGGACGTTGCCGCCCGCGGACTGGATGTGGACGATCTGACTCACGTCATCAATTATGGCTTGCCGGATGATACCGAAAGCTACACTCACCGTAGCGGACGTACAGGACGTGCCGGAAAGACAGGTACTTCCATCGCCATCATCAACCTGCGCGAGAAAGGTAAAATGCGTGAAATCGAACGGATTATCAGCAAGAAGTTTATTGTTGGTGAAATGCCTACCGGTAAACAGATTTGCGAGAAACAGCTGCTGAAAGTAATCGATGACCTGGAAAAGGTGAAGGTGAATGAGGAAGATATGGCTGATTTCATGCCTGAAATATACCGTAAACTGGACTGGTTGAGCAAAGAAGACCTGATCAAGCGTATGGTTTCTCATGAATTTAACCGCTTCTCAGAATATTACCGCAATCGCGAAGAAATAGAAATGCCTACCGACAGCCGTGGCGAACGCAACAGCAGAGGCGGCAGCGAACGCACCGGTGATCGCAACAGCCGCAAAGCAGATCCGGGATTCACCCGACTGTTCATCAATCTGGGTAAGATGGATAACTTCTTCCCAAATGAGCTGATAGGCCTACTGAACGGTAATACCCGCGGACGCGTGGAACTGGGACGCATTGACCTGATGAAGAACTTCTCATTCTTCGAAGTAGACGAGAAAGAGGCAGGCAATGTAGTGAAAGCCCTGAACCGTGCGAACTGGAACGGTCGAAAGGTATCTGTAGAAATTGCCGGCGAAGAAGGCAAGGAAGCTCCCAAAGGCAGACGTAAGAGTGAGGGCAACAACTACGGCAAGAAGGAATTTGAAGGCAAGAAACGCAGCTTCAAAGACGAAAAGCGTAGTGATGCATCTGGAAAACGTAGCGATGCCCCCAGAAAAAGTAGAAGTAAATCTGAAAGTGCTCCGGCTGACAAAAAGAAAAGCAAACCAAGCCGCGAAGAGCGTGGCTATACCGACGCCCGCGGCAAGAAAGACGATTGGAGACAGTTCTTTCAAGGCGACAACAAGGAGTTCCGTGATAAAGAGCCCGATTTCAGCGAAGAAGGCTGGGCAAGACGGGCACCTAAGAAGAAATGATTAATAGTGATTAGTGGTTAGTGATGAGTGATTAGTGCAACTGCTAATTACTCATCACTAATCACTTATTAACGTGAACAAAGTAAACGGATTCTTATATGGCCTTCTCTCTTCGGCGAGCTTCGGACTTATTCCGCTATTCACCATTCCTGCCATGCATCAGGGCATGCAGTTCTGGTCTATACTGCTCTACCGTTTCCTCTTTGCCATGCTGGCGCTGGCCTGTATACTGTTGCTCGACAAGCAGTCTTTCCGCATCCGCCGGAAAGAGATACTTCCACTTCTCCTGCTGGCATTCCTGTATGACTGTTCCGCTGTTTTTCTGTTCTGGGGATATAAGTTCATGTCAAGCGGAGTAGCTACTACCATTCATTTCATGTATCCGGTGCTGACTACGCTTATTATGATGATTTTCTTCCGCGAAAAGAAATCCCCTTGGCGTATAGCAGCAATCGCTTTAGCGGTAAGCGGAGTTTTCTTCCTTTCGCATGGAGATACGACAGGGACTGTTACTTTACTGGGTATTTTTATCGTTCTGCTCTCTGCTTTGGGCTACGCGCTCTATCTGGTCACCGTCAGTCAACTGAAATCCCTTGAAATGAAGGGGCTGAAAATGACATTCTATGTTTTCCTTTTTGGCGGAATCCTTCTTTTCACCGGAATGACAGTGACAGGAGTCGGAGTACAGGCCATCCCGGACCGGATAACCCTGGGAAACCTGGTGATGCTGGCATTGGTACCGACCGTAATATCTAATCTGGCACTGGTACGCGCCATTAAAAACATAGGCTCCACACTCACCTCTGTATTGGGAGCCATGGAGCCTGTGACTGCCGTCTGTGTAGGCATTCTCATCTTTGGAGAACCTTTCACTCAAAGCATCGCCTTAGGCATCGGATTGATTATTTCGGCAGTTACGGTGATCATACTGAAAAAATAGAATGTCCTGCTTTCAGCCTGCTCTTTTTAGTATCTATATATGGGTGGCGTTGGATATATAGATACTGTATGTCCGATATATAGATGCTGTACATCCGATATATAGATGCAACACGTCCGATATATAGCTATAACACAAGATTTCATCTACCTTCACAGGCAGATGAAATCCTTGAACATCCAATTCAACGTTCTTATCTATTTTTGAATTTAATATATTAATACCCCGGATTCTGGTAATAACCACCACCCTCTTCCAGATTCTCCAGGAATGACTGCGGGAATGGTCTTACCTCATGTTTGCCATCTACAAAGTATTGACCGACATCAGGATTTGTAGACTTCAGATAGGTGCTGGTCAACTTCCCTGTACGCTTCAAATCATAGAACCGTACATACTCCCCACACAATTCTCTGGCACGTTCATCCAATACTGTTTCTACTGTTGCCGCACCGGACAGAGCCTTGGCACCGGCACGCTCACGAACCTGATTTATGTATTGCATCGCATTTGCTCCGCCATTTACGTAGATATCGGCCTCAGCAGCTATTAAGAAAACCTCAGGAGTACGCATCATAAAGGTAGCATTCAGATTTCCAAGACGTTTCTTGCTCAAGTTATTAACATAATAATTGCTGCTGTTATGCTTCATCAACGACGGATAGAAACTGAGCCAAGGGCTGACTACATCCGTATTATCATAATCTCTGTGATAATCCATAATCACCGTGTTGTCCTCAGCATACAAATCCTTGTAGTCAACATACAGGATTTTTGAGTCCTTCTTTACCGCTACCTTTTCTGCATATCCGTCATCTCCCGGACGGATAAATTCGAGCGCTTCTTCATCAAATACAAATTTGGTATACTGCCGCACCAACTCACCGGTTGTCGCATTAGGCACCATTTCCGATATTTCAGGAGACTCCAAATTCTTATCAAACTGCTTCACTTGTGATTCACTCCATGACTGACCTTTATCTTTGTTACAAGTCCATTGCGTTTGAAAAAATTCATGATATCGAGGATCCAGTGTTCCATCTTCCTGTACGTATAAATCCATCAGATACTTTGAAGGCATAAAACTCCCGCCGGCACGTCTACCCCAAATCTGATAATCGGACAAGCCGTCATATTTGTTACCGGAATGTATATCCGTCTTGAACACAATGGCTGAAAAGGCTGTGAGCGGACAATAGAACTGCTCGTTATTCTGGTTCATGATCCAAGCCTGGTTACTTACACCGCCCACCACATAGCGGTGTTTCCATAAGGCTTCTTTATTCTCAAAATTGTTGCTTTCTGCAAATACATCTTCTATATTATCATACATATACACTCCCAAAGCGGCTCCTCCTGCCTTGCAATCTTCCACCATCTCTTTGGCAACTTCCAAAGCCCGTTGCGCATACTTTTTAGAAGAGTCATACTCTATGGATTGCAGGCAGGCTCTTGCCAACATTCCCATCGCCGACTTCTTGGACGGACGGGTAGTTCTTTCTTCTATCGGTAACCACTGAACGGCAAACTCCAGATCGGGAATGATACATTTCTCATAGATATCCAGCGGGGTATCTTTACCTGGATGCAAATCCACATCCTCTACTGGCGACATTTGCAACGTCACGCCACCCAGTTGTTCCACCAGATTATAGTAATATACCGCCCTCATAAAATGAGCTTCCGCCACTTTCTGGTTTTTCTCTTCCTCGGTAGTGAAAGGAACTTTATTGGCCTGTACAATTGCCTGGTTGCAATAGCAGATACCGTCATAACAGCAATTCAGCGTGTTAGCCATCATATTATTAGCAAAGTCCGATCCCATACCATACTTTAAGTAAAGGTTATCACCGTTCTTCTGAGAGGTCCAGATATCAGTTCCGCCCTCGGTCATCTGCATAAACTGTCCATAGCCGTAGAGCGCTCTTTCCATGCCGAAATAAACATTATTAAGTATGGTTTGATAGCCTTCTACCGAAGCGGACAGTGCATCCATAGTGTATCCCGAAGGATTATATTCATCAAGTGTACAAGAAGCATTGCTTATCGTCACTGCCATTGCTGTTACAGTCAGCCAGTTTTTTATTTTCGTAGTCATATCTATTCTTATTGAATTATTAATTAAAAGGATACATTAAGCCCCAAGAGATAAGTTTTGTAAAGCGGGAAGGTATCAGAACCGTTATTTTCAGGGTCCGAGTGCTTCAGTTCACTCTTAAACGGCAGTACAAATACATTATATGCCGTTGCATAAAGCCGGCACTGCTCAAGTCCCAGAGTTTTACATAATTTCTTGGGGAAGGTATATCCCAAAGTGATATTCTTTATCTTGGCATAAGAACCGTCAATATACTTCAGCGAACCTATACCCGTCGTACTGGCAATACCCGGTCGGGGGAAGTAAGCCGACTGGTTTTCAGGAGTCCAATAGTTCGTACCCCTAGGTTGGTTATTACCATTGGCGGAATACCAGCCGATTGTTTTGCTGTCTATCATCTGTCCGTATCTCACCATAGCGAAAACGCTTAAATCAAAATCTCTGTACTTAAATGTATTATTTACACCCAAGATGCCGTCAGGTACATTCGAGCCCAATATCTGGAGGTCGCGCGTGTTGCTGTAAGTGTGTACGCCGCCATCTCCTACAAGATTTCCGTTCTCATCCGTAGTGAACTGCTCCACTGTCTCAATCTTCACGTATCCCGGTTGGCATCCATATTTCGCTGCTTCTTCTTCTTCGGCAGTGCTCCATATTCCGGCATATTTAAAATCGTAGAATGTCTTGATGGGATGTCCTTCGAATAACTTTTTGGCAATAAGGTCACCATCGGGCAGGTTTACAATCTTTTCATCATTATGAGTGTAGGAGATGGATGAAGACCACTGGAAGTTCCTGCTCTTTATATTGACTGTGGATAACTGAATCTCATAACCCTTGTTGCTGGTTTCACCTATATTCTGCCAGGTTGCCATAGGAGACCCCCAGGCAGTAATGGCCGAGGTAACGGGCAATGTACGGCTAAACAGAAGGTCTTTCGTTTTTGAGTCGTAATAATCGAAACTCAGATTGATGCGGCCATCGAAAAATCCCAAGTCTACACCATAGTTCCATTGATAGGTTTTCTCCCAACCAATAGAGGGGTTTCCGTATGGAGACACTAGTTGGCTTACTGAACTCAGCACCCCATCGATGGATACCGGAGAATAGGTGGCTGCTCCTGTCTGCGAAGAATAAGCTCCCATACCTCCGGAGTTACCGGTAATACCGTAGCTTAGGCGAAGTTTCAGGTTGTTCAGCCATTTTTTTGTAGACTCCATGAAGGGCTCCTGCGAAACACGCCATGCCAACGCCCCTGCCGGAAACGATTCCCATTTATGTCCACTGGCCAGATGGGATGCGCCATCCCAGCGCGTAGTAAATGAAGCTATATATTTATCATTATATACATAGTTCAGACGTAAGGCATAAGACATCTTCTGGCTTTGAGAGTAATTAGATTTCACACCATACTTCGTAATACCCGAAGCCATATTATAAAACAAATAGGAGTCAAGAGGCTGGCCGGAAGCTCGCATGTTATTAGAATCACTCTGACCATGGCTATAAGAGGTTACACCTGTCAGTGTAACTTTATGTCCTCTAAGCGGTTCGAATTTATAAGTCAGCACATTATCCCATAAATAGCTATAGCCATAGTTGTTATTGATGTAGGCATACGGTGCGGAATATCCATTTTCCACTCCCTGCAATGAATGTTCACCGATATATTGCCCATTGCGGGAGCTATTCAATGTGGTGCTGATCTGTGAGCGGAATGACAGTCCTTTCAGTGGAGTAATCTCCAGATAACCGTTGATATTGGCATAAGTCGTACGTGTTTGATTGGCATATTGATTCTCCATTTCATCTCCGAATGGAGAGGTCTCCCCTTCTATAAATTCAACATTGATGTTGCCATTGTCATCATAAGGTTTACCCAGAGGAAAGGCAGTCAACGATTTAGTAAAAATGTTCTTACCCCGCGAATTCTTAATCGTATAGGTGAGCGCCGAGCTCGCACCTATCTTTACCCATTTCCGGATTTGATAGTCTACATTAAACCTCATTCCGTAACGCGTCTGGTTTTCGTTAGAGAGCAAACCTTCCGTATTGTTATAGCTAAACGAAGTGTATATTTTGATTTTGTCACTTCCACCTCTCAATGACAAGTTTATATCTTTCTGAGAAGCATTTCCTTTGGTAGCCTCATCAATCCAGTCTATCCATTGATTGTTTTCATAAGCTTGCTGTATAGCCTCAGAAGAAAACATCTGAAAGAAGTTCTCCGGATATTCCCCGTTCTTAGTCCGATAAAGCTCGGTCTGATAACGGTACCATTCATCTCCCATCATACCATGTATGAAATTGGCTCCTCCCGAAATACTATATTTGGCATCCAAGTTGACCGTAACCTTTCCGGCCGCGCCTCTTTTGGTTGTGATAATAATGACGCCATTGGCACCTGCCGAACCGTAAATAGCAGTTGACGACGCATCTTTCAATACATCAATCTGTTCAATATCATTTGGATTCAGCTGATTGTAACTGGCCCCCTGCACACCATCAATAACAAACAAAGGTTCGTTGCTTCCGTTGATGGAACGAGATCCACGCAATAAGATATCCACATCCTCGCCTACCGCACCGGATCCCATCATAATATCGGCACCCGCAATTTTACCTTGAAGGGCCTCCATTACATTGCTTGTCGGAGTACCCTTTATGTCTTCCTTACTTACCGACACGACAGAACCACTCAGATCGGCTTTTCTCTGCGTACCATAACCAGTGCTCACAACCACCTCCTCCAGCAAATTCGCATCCTCTTGCATCACAATGTTCAAAGAGGTTCTCCCTTTCAGGTTTATCACCTGTTTCACATATCCCATATAGGATACTTCAATAGGATACTTGCCCGAGGCTTTCAAAGTGAACTGACCGTCAAGATTGGTAACCACTCCATTACTTGTCCCTTTTTCTACTACGGAAGCCCCGATTATGGGTTCTCCCTGGCTGTCCTTTACAGTTCCCGTAATGTTCTGCGCAACGGCATTGACACTCAGGAAAACGAATAGCATACTAAGCAATACTCGCATGTTTTTCAGATTAATAGATGTTTTCATCAATTTTAAATTAATTAATAATTAAAGGTTATTTGTCACAAAATTACCTAACGAATGTTTTTTAACTTTGTATGAGCGTACAAGAATTGTGTCTGTCCGTCTATCACACAGCTATAAACCTATTATTTCGATTAAAAAACCAATTAATACCAAAATGAAACTACACCTGTCGACACTATTGCTTTTATTCTGCCTTCCGATACTCGGACAGCCCCAACATACAATTACCCGATACAACATTGAAGATGGACTTCCACAACAAACCATAACCGGCATCACCCGAGATAGAAACGGATATATGTGGTTCACCACTTGGAATGGGCTGTGCCGTTTTAACGGACATTCATTCGTGACTTACAGAGTGATGCCCGGTGATGCGAATGACCTGGCGACCAACCGGATAGACGACATAAAGATAGACGCACGCAATCACCTTTGGCTATTGGATGACGAAAGTACCCTTTACCGATTTCATCCGGAAAGTAGCAAGTTCGACCGTCTTACGTCGCAGACGGCTCCCGCCCAAAATATATTCACTCTATCCGATGGGGATACCTGGGTATTCCAAACAGATGGGCGTTTGCTGAGGATTACTCCGGATGAGTCAACGATGGCTTGCCGGCAAATTCTGGACAACTCGTATGGAGTACGCAGAATCATAAGCCTCCTGCAGGATAAAGAAATCATCTGGATTATCTCTGACAGAGGTATTTATAAATACTCCAAGAAAGATAATAAACTGACCCTGGCCTTATCCACACAAAAACATTTCCATAGCTTCAGGAAATACGCAAACAAGTTCGTAGTCGGTTCCGACAATGGTCAACTATATGTTTACGACCCAAAGAAAGATGATTATTCAATAGTGAAGTTCAACACTTCTGCCACACTGACAAGAATCAAGGCCTATGATTCCAGACATTTACTTATCACAGCAGAAAATGACGGCTTCTTCCTGACAGACGGTTATCAGGGAGAGGGAACACACTATACGGCTTCAAACCAACTGTTAAGCAATGACGTGAATGCACTATACGTAGAAGATAGCCAGAAACATATATGGATTGCCTACAAAAACACAACAATGATTTCCCGTATCGACTCACTCGGCAATTACCGCAAGCATTACCAACTAAAAATGCAGAAGCATGACAATTCCCAACGACAAATATCACAAGACCATGACGGGCGGTTATGGGTATTCTCTAAGAACGAAGCCCTTAATTATTATGATGAAAATGCAGATGAATTCCTCTTCTTTTCCATCAGCAGAACCAGTTGTGAATCAGCCCCTCCTAAAATAAAGAAGATATACTTTGACAAGCAGAACAATCTATGGATAGCCAAACAGCCTAAAGGACTTGTAAAAGTATCTTTCAAAAAAGATCTTTTCAGTCTCTCCGTACCGGACATAGCAGAATATCCATCTTCCAACGAATTGAGAAGTATAATGGAAGATGCAGACCACAATATCTGGGTTGGAAGCAAAAACGGAGACATACAGGTATATGACAGCAACAAGCGTTTCATCGGCTTCCTAAACTCCACCGGCAGGTTATCCCGGCAAGTGGAGAATTTCGATGCCGTATATGCCTTGCTACAAGATCAGAAGGGAAATATATGGATAGGGACACGCAATAAAGGCCTTATCAAACTAATCCCCAACGGCAAACTGAATTACCAGCTCAAATACTATAAGAATGATCCTGCGGACAAGTTCAGTCTGAGTTGCAATTCCATATTTTCACTAAAAGAGGATAAACAGGGCAGAATCTGGATCGGCACATTAGGAGGCGGAATCAACTATACAGACCGAGACGGACACTTCATACATCCGGGCAATGAACTATCGGATTATCCAACCCGCTTTTTAAGAATCAAGAATATCTGTATAGATCACCAGAGCAACATCTGGCTGGCTACAACATCGGGAGTATTGCTCTGCAAATGGAGTAACGGAAAACTGGCATATACTCCCATTGTGCGCAATTGCAACGAAAAGAACAGCCTGAGTTGCGACAATGTATATGACGTGTTTGAAAGCAGCAAACACGAAATCTTTATCACTACCTTTGGTGGCGGGCTCGACAAGTTGACCGGATTCGATAAGCAAAACAATGGAATCTTCAAGAACTATTCTTCTCCACAAATGATTTCCAACGTCCCACTGACACTGGCGGAAGATAACAAAGGAAATCTATGGATCCCATCAGAAAATGGCCTGTACCGGTTGTTTACGGACAGTGACTCGACCGAAGTATATGACAACCGATTCCTGCCCGAAGGGCTTCTGCTCACCGAAAGCAGAGCCTGCCGCCTATCAAGCGATGAAATACTTTTTGGAACGGACAAGGGATTATTATCAATGAAACCCGAAAGAATGAAGCGAGACTCGCATGCATCCAACCTTATCATTACAGATATCCACATAAACGGAGAAAAAAAGGAACCCTCCTACTGGTCTTCCGGCATAACCCTCAGCCACAAGGAGAACTCATTCAGCATCAATTATGAGACGCTGGACATGAAATTCCCCAATAAGATAGAGTACGCCTACCGTCTGAAAGGCTTTGACAACTGGAACTATGTAAAAAACAACCGTATGGCAGTCTATACAAACATTCCTAAAGGGAACTATTGTTTCCAGGTTAAATCAACCAACAGTGACGGAGTATGGAGTAATAAGATAAAGGAGATTTCCATCACCATATTGCCTTCATTCTGGGAATCCATTTACGGTACCATATTGTATTTCATTATATTTATCCTCATTGTTGCCATTTCAACCTATATTCTGTTTGTTATCTATAAACTCAGGAACCGGGTTGCAATAGAGAAGCATATCTTAGATATAAAAACCAAATTCTTCACAGATATGATTCATGAACTACGTACTCCTTTCACACTGATCGTAGCCCCCATAGACCACATGCTCTCACAAAAGGATTTGAACCCTGTCATTCAGCAAGACCTGGCCCTGGTAAAGCGAAACACCAAACATACACTGAAAATCATCAATCAAGTACTCGATTTGCAGAAGCTACAGAATGAATCCAAACTTACAGTACAAAGAATAGAAATAGCCGCATTCATCGAACATATTATAAATAATTTCCAGTCAATTGCCATCCAACGGGAAAGTGAAATCACCTTTGAATCTAAAGAATCGCCTCTATTTTTATGGGCAGATCCGGATAAATTGGAAAGCATTCTCTTCAACCTGATCACGAATGCTTTTAAATATTCACCCAAAGGAACAGTCATACATCTGTCTGTTCAAGAAACTGATACCAATATCATTCTGCAAATATCCGACCAGGGATATGGCATCAGTCAGGAAAAACAAAAAAGTATCTTTAATCGGTTCGAGAATTACGTGAGTTCCGACATCTTCAAGAAACAAAGTACAGGCATAGGGTTGTCTTTAGTCAAGGAACTGGTAGAGTTACACAAAGGCAAAATCACATTACAGAGCAAAATAAACGAGGGTTCCACTTTCACCATCTACTTCCGTAAAGGAAAAGAGCATTTTGCACCTGAAACGGAGTTCATTCTATCAGATTATGATGAACGGCCTCAACTGTCCCAGAATGATACTCTCTTTCTGAGAGACGATTACGAAGCAGAAGAAGAGGCTTGTAAGGACTGCGGCAAGAGTTCCATTTTAGTGGTGGATGATAATCAGGAGCTTCTTTTCTTCTTACATACGATTCTTTCCGAAGAGTTTCGTGTGATCACGGCTTCCAATGGAAAAGAGGGATTGGAAAAGGCAATCAAGTACCTGCCGAATATGATTGTCAGCGATGTTGTAATGCCGGAAATGACAGGGATCGAAATGGTCAAGAAGCTACAAGCCAATACTTATACCTGCCACATACCGATTGTTTTACTGAGTAGTAAGGCAGATGTGGAAAATCAAAATGAAGGTTTGGAATTGGGCGTGGATGATTACATAACCAAGCCCTTCAGTGCAAGTTATCTGATAGCCAAGATATGGAATATCATCAGACAAAGAAAGCGGATTCAGGCACTGTATTATTCGGAACTCATACAAAATAAAGAAGAAAGCAATATCGATTCCGAAGAGCAAGAAGAGCTTCGCTCACTTCCGCAAGCTGATAAAGACTTGCTGGACGGGATTGTCTGTTTCATCAACAAACATCTGGATCATCCGGACTTGAGCGTAGACACGCTTGTTGAAGAAGCAGGAATCAGCCGCTCCGCCCTATTCAAAAAGATAAAGACGCTCATAGGCATCTCACCGATGGAGCTCATCAAAAACATACGTTTGAAGAAAGCGGCAGAGCTGATAGAAGAGGGGTCGGATAACTTTACCCAAGTGGCTTATAAGGTCGGCTTCAAAGATTCACAGCATTTCAGCAAATGCTTCAAGCAGATTTATGGGGTGACTCCTACGGAATACAGGAAAAAACATTTGGGTTAGCCTACATAATTCATACGCAGGAGTTAAAGGAGTTATCACTTCGTTTAGAAGTTAAAAGAATTAATTCATAACGGTATAGAAATGAACCAAATGCTGATAATAATTTAGGCGCGGATTACGCGAATTACACGGATTAAGTGCTGCGCTATTACACTGTATTACAGAAAGAGAATCCGTGTAATTCGCGTAATCCGCGCCTAAAATTATATTCATAACCCGTTAGAGGAATTTAAAACAGTATAGCGAGCTATTTTCCCACTACGACTGAATGTATTTCCCACTAGGCCTGAACGCATTTCCCACTACGACTGAATGCGCTTCCCACTACGACTGATCTTAGTGGAACACCAAGTGTGTTGTCACACAGCTGGTTATGCATCTGCTGCACTACTATATAAATCATATCAGCATGGACAGAAGAACAAAAGAACAAATAAGAAAACATAAGCTGTATTACACTCTGAATATGTTCTTTTGTCTAAAAAATAATTCTTTTGTCATTTAACTTATTACCGAAAAAAATACATAAAACATAACTAATAGAAATTTAACTCATATTCTGAATATTAGCTATATACACCGGACGCGCAGCATCTATATATCGAACATGTCGCATCTATATATCGGACATGCAGTATCTATATATCCAATACCACCGATATATAGATGCTAAAAGAACAGGATGAAAGAAATGCGTTCAGCCTTTCCGATACAGATAATTGGACGCAGGCTCCGGAAGTTTCTGGTAATCCGCCATTCATCCTGTCAATCACGAGGTTCATGCAGTGTAAGGAAACCGGAAAATCAGTCATTTCTCCTTTTACAGGAAGTTAGGAGTTTGTTGGCAAGAAGTTAACTTCCTGTCGACAAACTCCCAACTTCTTGTCGACAAGAAATTGGGAGTTAGTAACATATTGATAATCAGAGATGATTTTCCTCTTGTACAAAAGGGCATTCGTACACATATATTACTTGTTTTTTTACGTGCCTCTTACATATCCTGCTCGATCATTACCTGAAATTACATTGCTTGTTGTGGATGAGAACAAGCAATGCAATCACCCACAACATTACTTGTACCGGATCACATCATTACTTGTTTTCAGATCAAATATTCTTGAAAAGAACTGGATCATTCTTCATAAAACAACTTGGTACATAAATGATCGTATCCCCTATTTATTTTTCCCCAATTAGAGAAATCATTTTCCTTAATTGGGAAAAAATATTTCTCCAATAGGGAAAATAGAACGTCCATTTATATCAAGTTATTTTTTAACATTACTAAGTCATAAAAAAACTTTTTCTTCTTTCAGTCTTTCAGTTTTTCCCGAGCTCCCTGTTCATCGGCATTCCGGCTGAAAGATGCCTGAAACAACATTCAGGTCGGAAGTTTCAGCCGGAATACCGATGAACAGGGAGCTCGGGAGGGCTGAAAGACTGAAAGAACGGAAAGAGCATTTCTCTCAAAAAGGTATAGAAAAGAACAAAAGTGATTAGTGATTAGTGTTTGGTGATAAGTGATTAGCGCCATTCGGTATGTTATTTTTTAGACGCGGATGACACGGATGACGCGGATCTTTTTTTTATCCACGTTTATAGC
>ENA-OPSV01000953-OPSV01000953.1-human-gut-metagenome-genome-assembly--contig:-NODE-953-length-21678-cov-2.136660_pt1 | contig 21678 bp, 20 predicted proteins | sample MGYA00241460_ERZ501912 | MGnify/ENA primary metagenome ERZ501912 (study PRJEB25962, sample SAMEA2042402) | human gut metagenome | biome: human gut; feature: human-associated habitat; material: faeces...
GCGTCATCCGCACCCCGATTTTCATGCCGGTGGCGCCTCCAGATACCGGCGGGAGCCTTCGGCATACAGCACCCCCAGCGCCAGCGAGGATTTACCCGACCCCGACACGCCCGCAATGCCCACGATCTTGTTCAGCGGGATGTCCACGTCGATGTTTTTCAGGTTGTGTACCTTTGCCCCGCGCACGAGCATTTTGTCTATCATTCTGGTTTCCCTTCCCTTTGGCTTTTTTGCGCCAGATGAATTCCATGTTCTCTGTTTTAGTATAGCGTATCCTGGTGTGCATTTCCACAATAGTCACCAATAAAATGCTATTTGCACCGGCAGACACAGAAGAGTATACTATACTCAGTAAGGATCTCAAGTTCCTGTACACATGTATCTGACGAGATAAAAGGAGAACGAACATGGCAGTATTTCCAAAAGAATTTGTATGGGGCGCTGCGACTGCAGCCTATCAAATCGAGGGCGGTGCCGTCGAGGATGGAAAAGGCCGGAGCATCTGGGATGTTTTCTCCCACACACCGGGCCGCACCTATCGGGGCGAGACCGGTGATACCGCCTGCGACAGCTATCACCGCTGGCGGGAAGACATCGAACTGCTGAAGTCGATGCACCTGAAAGCCTATCGCTTCTCCGTGGCGTGGACGCGCATCGCCCCCACCGGCGGCACGGACTGGAACGAAAAAGGCTTTGCCTATTACGATGGTCTTGTGAATACTTTGCTGGAAGCGGGCATCGAGCCGTATATTACGCTGTATCACTGGGATTTGCCGCAGGCGCTGGAAGAAAAGGGCGGCTGGCAGAATGAGGACACCGCCCGGGCGTTTGCAGTCTACACGGCAAAAATGGCAGAACATTTCAAAGGCAGGGTCCACCAGTGGTTCACCTTCAATGAGCCTGCCTGTATCGTGAAAATGGGCTATGGGACAGGTGAGCATGCGCCGGGGCTGAAACTCCCGCTGGAAGGGCAGTTCACCTGCTGGCAGAATATCATCTATGCGCACTGCCTTGCCGCGCAGGAGCTCCGCCATACGGACGCCGAAAACAGAGTGGGCTTCGTCTCCACAGGCCGCATCTGCTACCCCGCATCTGAGGCAAAAGCAGATGTGGACGCCGCCCGGGCTCTGACCTTTGCCTGCCCGGACGAGGACTGGGCCTTTACCCACACGATGTCGCTCGACCCTCTGTGCCTTGGCCGCTGGCCCGGACCGGACCTCTGTGGGCCGCCCAATTTATTCAGGTTCTTTTTCATCTCATAAAACACTTCGTTGTGAAGTACTGTGATCGCTTCAAAAATAAATAATTTCTTGTCATTTGCAATCTTCTCTAAATCCTTTGTTTCTTCATAAAATCCAGTAAATGGCTTCTCAAGGATGACATTCTTTCCTGCCAATAATGCCTGTTTTGCATATGGATAATGAGCACTGTTGATCAGTCCTATGTAAACAGTATCTGCTTCTGTCTTTTCAAGTAATTCTTCATAGTCTGTGTAAACTTCTTTGATCGCATACTGTTTTGCAAATTTTTCTGCCTTATCTCTGCTATGTGGTCTCGCAAAAATTGCTGTTCTCTCAATTGTTTCTACTGGTTCCATTGCAAACAATGCATCTTCAATAATCTTTCCTGTTCCAATAAGTGCAAGTTTCATAAGTTTTCCTCCATTTCATATCTTATAATAATGTTTCTATATCTTTTTTCATTTGAACAATATCTGCCTCTTCCAAAAATACGCCCAATGCCTTGGCATTGTCTTCAATCTGCTCTGGTTTCCTTGCTCCACCAAGAATGTGCAGACCATCCATCATCTGAGAAGTCAATGCGATTACCAGATTGCTGTATGAGCACTCATATTTTTCGAGATATTTTTTCCAATCCTCTAAGATATCCAATACCTTTTTTCTTGTTTCTGGCTGAAAAGATGGATTATTATTTCTTACATCTCCATTTGGAAATGTTGTATCCATTGTAAACTTACCTGTAAGCAGACCTTGTTCCAATGGAGAATACGCCTGTATTGACACACCAAGTTCCTTGCATACTGGCAACAATTCTTTCTCCACTTTTCTTGTCACAATACTGTATTTTTCCTGGATCACATCAAGCTGGCCATATTGGCAATATTCCCTTATATCTTCTTCTGTAACATTTGACGCACCAATAGCTCTGATCTTGCCCTGTTTTTTAAGTGTCATCAATGCATCCATTGTCTCTTCGATCGGATAAAGTTTCCTATCTGTTGTCTGCCAGTGTGTATACAACACATCAATATAGTCTGTTCCAAGTGTTAAAAGACTATGATCTAAATCCTCAATGATACTTTTCTTTGAAAGGTCGCGATAGACTTTCGTTCCATCGACTTCTTTATGAAAGACTGGTGTTTCATGTCTCCACTCCAGTGCACACTTTGTGGATAATATAATCTGCTCTCTTTTTCCTTTGATTGCTTTTCCCACCACATCTTCACTGTGATATAATCCATAAATTGGCGCTGTATCGATCCATTTGATTCCAAGATCGATCGCCCTTTGAATCGTTTTGACAGAGAGTTCGTCATCATTGTCTCCCCACCAGCTTCCACCACCGATCGCCCATGTTCCCATTCCTAAGAATGGTACTTTTATTCCACTTTTTCCAATTTCGACCAAATTTGCCATTGTGACTCCTTTCTAAGATATCCTTTTATAATAAATTCTTCTTATGGATGAATGAACATCGCATCCCCGAAAGAGAAGAATCTGTATCTTTCTTTTACAGCGATATTATAAGCATTTAAAATATGTTCTCTTCCTGCGAGTGCAGAAACTAACATTAATAATGTAGATTCTGGCAGATGGAAGTTTGTAATTAAGGCATCTACCATTTTAAAATGATAACCCGGATAAATGAAAATATCCGTCCATCCACTCTGCGCCTTCAAAATACCATCCTCTGTAGATGCTGACTCTAACGTGCGGCAGCTTGTCGTTCCGACACAGATCACGCGTCCGCCCCTGTCTTTGGCATGGTTGATCTTCTCCGCCGCCTCTTCATTTATCATATAAAATTCCGAGTGCATATGATGATTTTCCACATCGTCAACTTTGACAGGACGAAATGTTCCCAAACCTACATGTAATGTTACTCTTGCAATATCAACGCCTTTTTCTTCAATTTTTCTGAGTAGTTCCGGCGTAAAATGAAGTCCTGCCGTCGGAGCGGCTGCTGAACCTGAATGTTCTGCATAAACCGTATTATATCTGTTCTTATCCTGAAGCTGATGCGTAATATACGGCGGAAGAGGCATTTGACCGAGCTGATCTAATATTTCTTCAAAGATACCTTCGTATTCAAAATGGATCAGTCTGTTTCCTTCGTCCACGATATCGACAACTTCTCCTACGAGCAGCCCGTCTCCGAAACTAATCCGCGTTCCCGGTTTTGCCTTACGACCGGGTTTCACGAGCGTTTCCCACACATCATCCGCTCCTCTTTTCAGAAGAAGCACTTCGATCTTCGCTCCGGTTTCTTCTTTTGCTCCGATCAATCTGGCAGGGATTACCTTTGTATCATTTATCACGAGACAATCGCCTTCATTCAAATAATCGATAATCTCACTGAATACATGATGTCCGATCTTACCGGTTTCTTTGTCCACTGTCATAAGTCTGGAAGAGGAACGGTCTTCAAGCGGATCCTGCGCGATCAACTCCTCCGGAAGATCATAATAAAAATCACTTGTTTTCATATTCGGTTTATCTCCTGTTATTTCTAAGAAGCAAGCCTTGTTTTATTGTGTTCTAAGCTCTGCGCCCATTTTCTTTCCGAGTTTTTTCATAACCTGTTCGGCGACGCTTTCGATCTCCTGTGATGTCAGCGTTTTCTCATCAGATCCGATCGTCAGTCTGATCGTTACGGATTTTTTGCCCTGCGGAATCTGTTTTCCTCTGTATTCATCTACAAACGATGCGTCTTTTAAAAGGGCGCTTGCTTTCTTTTTACCCATAACGGCATCATAAATGTCATTCCATACTGCATCGGAATCAAAAAGCATGGAAATGTCATAGTCTGTCTCAGGATACTCTGCAAGATGCTCGAATTTATTCGTTCTTGATTTCAGCGGTTTCAGTTTTGAAGCATCCATTTCAAAAAGAATCACAGAAAGATTCTTAATGCCGCATTCCATAGAAACTTTTTTCGCTACAAGCCCCATATCGCCGATTTTCTCGTCATCAAGGTAAATATTCAGCCACACAACATTGTCAGCCCATACCGGCTTTTCTTCTTTTTTAAACTCATACGCTTCCATATGCGTATATCTCGGCATATACTCAAGAACTCCTTTTGCCTCTCTGAAAAGCATACCGATGTCCTTTACGCTGCTTGCAAATGCCGCTCCGATATGTCTGCGCTGTTCAGGAAGAGATTCCGTCTCATCATATGCATTTGTGTAGTTTTTATCAAAGAACACCTGAGCCTCTTCAAAGATAGAAAAATCATTAAAGTAACGCTCGTTTTTCGCAACCGCCTCGCAAAGGTTCGGCAGAAGAGAAGAACGAATGCAGCTCATATCCGGCGCCGGAGGCGTGGAAAGTTTCAAAACTCCGTCTGTGCTTTGCAGAACTGCGTTTACAAACACATCGTTCATCCACGGATAAGTATATACTTCCTGCATTCCACAGCGTATTGCAAGATATTCTTTAATATTTCTTACAAGACTCTTATCTTTCTGATTGATCGAGTCTGTAAATGTCGTCGTAAACTCTGTCGCCTCGAAATTATCGTATCCGTACATTCTGGCAACTTCTTCCATCACATCGTCTTTAATGGAAATATCTCCTGTCGAACGCCATGTCGGCGCCGTCACATGCATGTTGTCTCCGTCGATCTGAACATCGAATCCAAGCTGCTCTAATTTGCCCTGGATTTCTTCGTTTGTCAAATGTTTTCCAAGTCTCTTCTCAAGCCATGTCAGATTAACGTCAATCTCTGCTCTGTCGAGTTTTTTCACATAATTATCGCAGTATCCTGTCACCTGAAGTTCAGGATAAAGCTCTTTAAAATACTTCATTGAAAGAGCAAGCGCCTGATCGCATCTTTCAGGATCGATTGCTTTCTCATATCTGGAAGACGCTTCTGTACGCGTATCGTAACGAAGCGCCGTACGGCGGATGCCTGTCGCTTCAAAGTTTGCCACTTCAAGAATCACGCGTTCCGTCTTCGGCAGGATCGAATCTTTCGCTCCGCCCATAACTCCTGCAAGAGCAACCGCGCCTTCGGAATCTGTGATTACAAGATCATCTGCGTTTAATTCAAGTTCTTTATCATTTAAAAGAAGCAGTTTCTCACCTTCTCCTGCATGTCTTACAACAATGTGATCCGTAATATTGTCCGCGTCAAATGCATGTGTCGGATTTCCTGTTGCAAGCATTACATAGTTCGTGATATCAACAAGCGCATTGATCGGACGCATTCCTACTTTCCAGATTCTATTCTGCATTTTATACGGCGCAGGTTTTACAGCCACGCCTGACATTTCAACGCCGATATATCTTGTACATCTGTCAGGATCTTCTATCTCGACTTTAAAATCAGACTGAACGTCTGCCCGGAAAGGCTCGATCTTTGCAAGCGGCAAGTTATAAAGAGCCGCGATCTCGCGGGCGATTCCGTAATGTCCCCAAAGGTCCGGTCTGTTTGTCATTGATTTATTGTCGATCTCAAGAAGCACGTCATTCATATCCAAAGCATCTGCCAAAGAAGTTCCTGCCGGAACGTCAAACGCTGACAGATCAAGGATTTCTCCTTCTGTTTCTGACGGGAACAGCTCGCCTAATCCGATCTCATCTGAAGCGCAGATCATACCGAATGACTCAACTCCGCGAAGTTTAGAATTTTTGATCACTACAGGCTCACCCTCGCCGTGCCAGCGGACAACCGCTCCCGGACAAGATACTGCAACGCGCATTCCTTCTTCCAGATTAATGCCTCCGCATACGATGTCTTTGATCTCATCACTGCCGATATTTACTTTACATACTCGCAGTCTGTCCGCATTCGGATGCGGCTCGATCTTTTCGATCACTCCGACGATCATATTTTCAAAACGTTCTGCAAGATATTCCACATCTTCCACTTCGACTGTAGACATTGTCAGATCGTACGCCAGTTTTTTCAGATCTGCATCTTCCGGAATATTTACATAATCTCTAATCCATGATAATGATAATTTCATAGTCTCTCTCCTCGTATCTAAATTGCCTCTATCTAAACTGTTTCAGGAATCTTAAATCTGCGCTGTGGAACAATCTTACGTCATCCACGCCGTAGCGCATCATAACAAGTCTGTCCAAACCGATATTTACATAAAATCCTGTATACTCATCCGGATCAAGCCCTGCTGCCCTAAGAACGTTCGGATGCGGAGAACCGCCCGGCATAACTTCGATCCAGCCGACATGTTTACATACGCTGCATCCTTTTCCGCCGCAAACCTGACACTGCATGTCGATCTCAAATCCCGGCTCTACAAACGGGAAGAAACCGGAACGCATTCTGACCGGAACGTCCGTTCCAAACACTTTGCTCAAAATACTCTTAATCATTACTTTACCTGATGTAAACGTAATATCTTTGTCCACGATCAGCGCCTCATACTGGAAAAACGCTCTCTCATGATGCGCGTCCGTTGTCTCATTTCTGTACACGCGACCCGGATATACGAAACGATACGGCGGTTTGTGTGTCTGCATATAGCGAACACTTCCGCCTGTCAGATGCGGACGAAGGCAAAGCTTCTCATTCGTGCTTCCGCTGTCATGTCCTTCCAGCCAGTATGTGTCCATACTCTCACGCGCCGGATGATTCGGCGGGAAATTCAATTTATCAAACGCATACATCTCGCTTGTGATCTCGTCTTCCTCAAACACCTCGAATCCCATCGAACGGAACGTATCGTTCAAGTCATAACACATCTGCGTGATCGGGTGAAGTCCGCCGCCTGTCGGCAGGATACCCGGAACAGAACAGTCAAAATCTGGAGACACTTCCGAAGCTTTCAGCTTCAGCTCCATCCTCTTCTCATCGATCAGTTCCTTCACTTCATTTTTCGCCTGATTCAAAAGTTTTCCCATCTCAGGACGAAGCGCCACATCCACTGTAGGAATCTCTTTCATCAAAAGACTTAATGAACCCTGCTTTCCGATATACGCGCTTTTTACATTTTGCAGTTCACCCTCGCTCACTGCATCAGAAATCTTACCTTTTGCTTCTGATAAAATACTGTTGATTTTATCTTTCATTTTATTTCTCCTTCCCAAATTGTTTTTTCCATTTTTTCATTCTTGTTTACCACAGCCGTTTTCTTCCTCTTTGCCGCAGCGCGATCCTACGCGGAGCGTTTTTTATGCTATGGAACATTACGGAGTAATTTCCTATAGCATAAAAAACACCGTCGCTTGTCTGTTCAACAAGGGACGATGTTAATCGCGGTACCACCCTATTTCAGAGCATCCTATCTGCTCTGCGCTCTCATTGTGTAAAATATTGCTACACGAACATCCGACTTAACGCACAAACTGCTTTTCGCCGGAAGACTCCCATACTGAAACTTCAAGAAGGGTCGCGCGGAATGCTCTCAGCCGATGACACTCCGTCTCTGGGTCGCTCTGCTTACTCTACTCACATATGTTCATAGTCTAATTTCTGAAATTATGATTTTGTTTCTGTTATATTTTTTAATCTCCCGCTTTGTAACAACAAACATTGTTCCAATCGGCTGATTCTAAATTATTTTGGCACAGATTACGTTTTTTGTCAATGACGGAAATTTACCTCCTCTGTCACCTTCCGCATAAGCATTTCCAAAAAGCGTTCTTTCTTAGTTTCTCCTGTAAGCTCTTTGAAGTAAACGCCTTTTCTTGTTTTTAAATAAGCTCTTACATTTTTACTTTCGTAAAAATCTGTCTTGTGAGTCAGCGTCATCTCATCAAGCGCTTGCGGACAACTGATGAAAAGAGACTGCATCGCCTGTTTCGCTTTCGCATTCTGCTCCAATCCGGTCACGGCATCACCATTTGCACAATAAATATGGATGTTCAATCCAAACACGAGCACAAGAGTCTTCGTTTTATTACCGATGATCGCGCTCTCCACCGGTATATCAAATACTGCTAGATAAACCTGCTTATCATTTTCAAGCTGAAGATTCATCTGTTCAAATGTATAATCCAAAGCATTTTGCCTTAATTCCAAATATCGTTCTGACACTTCTTTTATAGCCATAAATTTACTCTCCTCCTGCCAGTTCTGCATAGATATCTTTTATCCTGCGGTACGTTCCATCCTGCTTTTTGTACAGCTTATCATTCTCCGATTTATACAGAGGGAACTTATTTTCCTCAAGAACCTGCTTCAAAATAACCGCCGCATTTTCAAGACACTTTTCTGTCATACAGTTGTCAAACTTTTTTATTCTGTACAACGTATTCCAATCTTTCGCTTCATCTTTCAGATCAAACGTAAATGCCCCGCGGTCTGCATCCAGTGTAACATAAATTTTTGTCGGCTCATAGAAAAATCTGATCTGAAACTGCCCCATAGGGCCGATCGCACTGCTTTCACCGATCACCCGTATCTGTTCGCCGAATATTTTACAAATAATCTTCTTATATTTACACATCATTTCCTTTTGCTCTGTCTCCATACGTTTCCGCTCCATATATTCATATTGTGAACTACCCATTGTCTGAAGCCTGTGGGCTTCCTGTTTCAATCCGATACATGATGTCTGTCGGCAAAATCACAAAAACTTTAAAATCCGCTCTGTTCTTGGGTAACACAACACAGTCACCTGCTCTTCTCCTTCTAACTCATAATACTCATCCGAAGAAATTTCCATCTGATATTCCGTCCACTCGTCATCTCTTCCGCATAAATAGTAATGCCGTGAAATAAGACCATATATTCCCGACGATTCACGCATAGTAACTGACGTCAGACGCACAACCTCCGGTCCTGATATAAGATCCAATACAAGCTTTCCTGATATCCATCCGCCAATACCTAATGTCAATACCAGCAGCAATACTCCGAAAACAACCGCCGCTTTATTCGTCTTCCTTTTTTGAATGATTGTCCACACACAGCTTCCTCCAATACCGAAAAATAAAACCGCATTTGAACCTTCATTTACCATTCCCAATACACCTGTTTCCGGGATTACAATTTTAACAATCAAAAAAAACAGCACTAAAATCCAAAAAATTGTTGTAAATAAATCTCGTTTCTTTTCTTTTTCATCTCTCGTTTTCATACTCATCGTTTTACAGCCTCCTTATTTTTCAAGCTGCAATCCGCCTTTACTCTGGTCTTGATCAGTCAAATTGCGCTCTGCCTTACTGTACAGCATGCCACAAATCACCTTCTTTTACAAATTTATATCCATGCTGCCGCAAATACTCGATCTCTTTCGCAAAAAAGCTTCCGTCTCCGCTGAATTTCGCCGGATCATGAGATAAGTATATATCTCTTCCCGAAGCGATTTCAATATCAAGAAATTTCTCATTTACTTTCCACATTTCATCTCTCGAATGCGTTTTTGCCAGCTCATCCCACTCGTCCAAATTATAATACTGTGCGTCATATTCTTGCGCTATTTTATCATATGAAGTTGATTTTCCGTCCTCAAACTTACCAAGCACGACGGCATCCGATTTACCCCTTCCTTTTATTGCGCCAAATGCGAGATCTTCTGCTTCCTGATTTGTGAATGTCGCAGTCTTAGAGCTGTCTGCATCTGTCTTTGGATGCAAAAAGCTTTCCTGTTTTTTCGCATACTCTGAACGGATTTTTATCACTTCATTATGATCAACTTTCTTCACCGCTATATGCTCGGACACTTTCTGATTTGCAAAATCCCACGCTTTCATATCTGCCTTTGACATATTGGGGAGTGTATGAGTTCCATTTTCCAAGCTGTCCCAGTAACCATTGTAACGCTTCGCATCTTCGAAAGACATCCTGTCGGTGAAAGCAGGTTTATCAAGAATTCCCGTCTTACTTCCTATCTTATCTACTCCCTTACCTAAACCATACTTAATTCCTATCTCAAGAATTTTCTCTTCGGCTTTTCCCAAATTATATTCTTCTTGTGCCCAACCTGATATAAACTTTGCGCTTTGTTCAGTGAACTGATCTTTCGCAAATTCTTTTCCAACACGGAACGCACATTCTCGTGCCATCATCCATTTACCTGCTCCAGCCATCTTATTCGCAGTCTGACCTACTGGTACACAAAATCCTGCTACTGTTGTATTAAGCGTTCCCCATGCCTCATATGCCTTTTGATTTCCCTGAAACAAAGTATCGCGAATAAAATTGAACGATTCATTTGAAAGTTGATTCGTGTTTGCAAAATAAATATCTTGCGCGCCTTCACCAATTTTACTCGCCCCATATAAAACGCTTGATCCTCCTGCTACCCACGCAGTTACCACAACCGGAGTTGCCATCCCTCCAGTTCCAACGATTGCTAAGATTCCGGTAATTGCCGCAACGCCTCCTGTCAGCAATTTTATTGCCCCTTCCTCTTCTCTTGCTTTGCATGCATCTTCATACTGCTGAGCAAACACTTCTTCCATTTTCGCTTCTGCAATCTGAATCTCATCTGCATTTTGCTCAAGATACTGACTCGACAGCAATACACGTTCACAAAGAGCAGGCAGATGTGTATTCCCTACAAAATCTCCCAAATTATATGATGCTGGATTCGTTCCATTTGTATAAAACTCAGTAATCGTCGCAAGCAATTCTCCTAAAAGTTCAGCCAATTCTCCTTGCGCTTCTGCCTTATGCTGAAGTTCGTAATCTCCGATCTCTTTATCAAAATCAGAGACTTTCTGCTTGATTCCATCCATAGTGTCTTTCACATAGAACGCGCTTGGATTTGACAAGAACATAATATCTGATATTCCCGATATGTATGTTCCTGCCTGCTCTTCGATATTTGATACAACTTCAGACTCCTTACCCATCCGTTCTTTCACATTGATCAATATTTCCTGTGGAAGGCTGGCATATAAATCTTCCTCGATATCGTAATATCCTTTCCGGTATAACAGATATTTTGTTCTGTATAACTGCATCGCCTGTTGTATCGAACAGAGAAGCAACATGTGAACCTCCTGCAAATATGATTTGACAGATTCCGCGCTTTTCCCTTTATAACTCTCCATCATTTCTATATTTTTATACGCTGTAATCCATAACTCAAGCTGACCAATCCATTCGGCCATACGACCGTCTATCTGACTGTAAAATTCATCCATCGCACTGTATTGTATCTTATATTGACCACTCATAATTTTCCCTCTAAAATTTTTTCTAACTCCTATGCATAACTTTCTACTATTGTTAATAGTTTACAGGAACTTCAAAATTCGTTCTGTTCTCGGATAACACAATACTTTAATTTGCTTTTCTCCCTCTAATTCATAATACTCGTCTGCTGAAATATCGAATTGATATTCTTCCCAGTTTTCATCTCTTCCGCACAAGTAATAATGATGAGAAATAATTCCCGATACTCCTAAAGATTCTTCTGTCGTAACCGATGTCAAAAGAATCGTTTTCGGTCCTGATATAAGATCTGCCGCAATCTTCCTTGACATCCATCCCCCGACAGTAAATAGCAAAATTGACATAAGTACCCCTAAAATAACTGCTGTTTTATCTTCCTTTCTCCTTTTCATACCAGACCACAAAAAGCTTCCGCCATAACCTAAAAATAAAATTGACAATGACCCTTCATTCACCATCCCCAACACGCCTGTTTCCGGTAACATAAGTTGCGTAATGATAAAAATTATCATCATAATACATAGGATAGACCTGAATATTTCTCGCCGCCTCTTTTCCTCTTTGCTCAATTCATCTTTCCTTTTTATTCTTACCATCCCTATTCCTCTTGCTTTTTATATCCATAATCCATCTGCTTCCTCTGTAAGCGCTATATATACTTTACAGAAACTTCAAAATCCGTTCTGTTCTCGGGTAATACAACACTGTAATTTGCTGCTCTTCTTTTAATTCCTGATATTCATCTGCCGAAATATCAAATCTATATACATTCCAATTTTCATCGTATCCACACAAATAATAACGATGTGAGGCAAGTCCGTGTAATCCGTTATATTCATCCACTGTAACCGATGTCAGATGCGCGATCTGCGGTCCTGCTATAAGATCTGATACCATCTTACTTGACATCCATCCACAAATTACAAAAAACACGATCGCCATAGCTGTTCCAACAACAACTGCAGTTCTGTTTTTCCTTCTATTCCGTATTCCCGCACACAAAAAATTCATTCCCAAAAATAAAAATATTCCCGCTCCCCAGCCTTCATTTACCATACACCATCTTCCCGTTTCCGGCATCACAAGACCTGCGATAATATAAAGCAGCAACCCGATCCAAAAAGCAAAACCTATGATATCGCTCCTTGTCTTTTCCTTTTCGCTCAAGTCTTCTTTCTTTTTTATCCCCCACATTCTTTTTTATCCTTTTACCTTTTTATTTCTATTTTCTCATTTCTCTCATCCAATTTCAATTATTCCCAAATATTTTTCAATTTCTGATCCATCTGTTCTAAGATGCTTCCTGTTTTTTCGATTGATTCGATATCCTTCTTTATCAGCGATTTATAATGCCCCATGATCATCTGAAGCTGAACAAACTGCTCCGCGAATGCATCGAGCGCCACAGAGGACTCGCCGCCTTTCTCCCGTTCAACTGTAGTCCCGTTAATTCCATCTGCCGCCTTTCTCATCTGACCAATTGCCGACTCAAATTTTAAATAATCAATAGACAGCTCATTGCTTGAACTTATATTTGCCACACTCTCACCTCCCGGTCATTTTCTTTTGCTGATTATCATTCACCGATTATTGTTTTATGTATAAATTGTCACTTTATTCCATTTCCACTTCATTAATTACAAAGTGTACGAATCTCATTAACAAGGGAATTAATAAGAGAACCGATATGCAGAATATCCCAACCTAACTGCATATTTTCATTTTGCAGTCTTGTAATTTCATCGCAGATTGCATCCACAACATCATCCAGCCGGTCAGTGTAACTTTTATAATAACTTACAAGATCCCCGTCAATCATAGATACTATGTCTTTCTGTTTATTTCCGACCCATTCGTCTTGAATTCCATTATCATCTGTATATTTTTTCAGCGATCTGTGATGTTCTTCGGCTGATTTCTTCAGTGACTGCAGACTGTCTTTTGCTGATTTCAGCCTTTCGATCTTCTTTTCATTCACATTGCGCTTTGATTCCTTCTGCGCCTTCCTTTGCTCATAAGAACTTTTTTCGTTGCGCGCCTCACCCAATCTTGCCCTTTTTCTTCTTTCCTCAGCCGAGTTTTCCGCCATCTTGAGCACCCCGCTCTCTTACAAGTTTTTCTACGTCTGTGCGTTCATATGGTGATTCCATATACCACTGATTGATATTGTCTACCATCATCTTATCATCGTCATCGTGAAATCCGCTGAAAACAACTTTCACGATATCTCTGTGATTAAAATATAAGATCTGATCTCCGACCAGTCCTTGCGGGTACAAACATCCGCCGTAATCAAAATAACCTTCTTTCCCTGTCGCAACCGACAAAAGCCCTCTGGCGATCACAACAACTTTCTGTACGCCTCCCTTTAAGATCACAACACTTCCAAGCGGAAGATAATCTACCGTCTCTTTTTTTACGTTTTCTCCCATCATGTTTTCCCTTTCTGTTTCAATTCATTTAAGGTAACCGCTCAGTCCGCGCCATTCGTAAAGCCGCGCTGCGTACTTATCATAGCTAACGCTGCTGTATGGCTGAACTATTTAATCTTTTTAAGCTCCGCATTTCCCACAAAGGGGAAATGCGGAACGCGGTTTTATCCGCTGCTGCCTTTAAACCTGCTTTTTCGTACTATCCACGGAACTGACTTGCAATGCTGTTGTCTGTCTCTTCCACGATCTTGGCTGTGGAGTCTAATGCTGCCGCGATCTCTCTGATCAACTCTTCCGCTTTCTGGAATCCCGGTTTTAATTCCATATAACGAGCCGCATAAGATTCGCTTGCCGCACCTTCCCATTCTCCCTGAAGAGCCTGAAGAAGTGAATCCATCTTTGTAATAACTCCGTTGACCGTATCTGCCTCCGTACGGTACTGTCCTGCTCTTTCTCTCATCTGATCCGGTGTGATTCTGATTTGACTAGCCATAATTGCTACCTCCTATAAAATTTTTTATTTATATATACCGGTCTTCCGGATATATATCCTACTCTCCCGCAATGAACGGGGTCTTCAATTTAATACACTCATTTTCTTTTATGTAATATCCGTCGCCTGTCTCGATCGGTTTTTTGAACTTTCTTGTCACGGCGAGCGGCATATCGTAAATCTTCAATTCTGAAATATCTCCGAAATACATCAGATGTCTTCCATCCCGGATGCCTTTGATCACCTCCGGCGCACTGTATGGGATCGGCGCATTTTCGATTGCCGATATAATCACGCCCACATTCATGTTCCGGTAGCGTCCGATAATATTTTTATACGATGCAAGCGCCTCTTTACTATTGCTGATCTGCTCGATCGCATCAGGATTATCGATAATAAGAAGCATGTAATCTGCTTCTGCCGGATCGCTTTCGATCCCTTTTGCAAGAAGTTCATATCTGCTTTGCAGTTCTTCTTCGATCTCTTTCAGATAAGAAACGATATCTTCCGCGATCATGCTGTAACGAACGACATTTCCTTTTTCTTTCATGGAAGCAAGCTTCTTCCCGATTCCGTCCGAAATATAAACTTTTGATCTGCCCGGATACATCAATTCCATCATATCCGCCACATATTTTATCCAGTTATGACGCCCGCTGCCCTCTCTTCCGACAACCGCCAATACACCAATCGAAGACATACGAAGCATATACGGCATCACATCTTCGTAATTTAATCCTGCCGCCAGATCGAAATGTCCGCGCATCATATTTCCAAACTGCTGTGCCATATAATTCATGCTCAAAACAGGCGGGATCAACGGGATCTTCCGAGCCACTTCAGTACATTCTCCGTTTCGTTTTTCGATATATCCGCGAATTGCTTCCGCTCTTTCAAATTCTTTTTCTCCTGCAAACGGCAGATACGCCTGACATTCAAGTATCTGTTTATCCACTTCTGCGAAACATCTTCCCGGAAGATGCTCAAGCCTCCTGTTACAATGTTCAAAAATCGCAGAATATTCGTTTCCGTCATTGCAGAATAACGCGATCCTATTAGAAAAGGATGACAAATATTTGTATCCGATCCCTGCCGTCTGTGCATTCGCGATCACAATAGAAATTCCGACTGTAATTCCTTCCCGGCACAGATTCAGCAGTTCGTCATCATCTTGAAAATACAATTCTTTCAGCGCGGTAAGATTGTCTATAATAAGAACAATCTGCTTCATATCGGTGCGCCCCGCCTCTTTGTACGCAACAAATGAGCTTACTCCGACAGATAATAGTTTCTCTTTTCGAGTTTCCATCTCTTCCCAAAGTATTTTAAACAGATTTTTCAGCTTCTCATCTTCGGAGGAACTGACAACGCCGCCTACATGATTGAGCGTTTCAAAGTTTTTCAATACCATAGACGCAAAATCTATAATGTAGATTGCCACTTCATCCGGCGTATATTGTTCCGAAAGACTTCGGATCACATTTTGCAGAATCGTCGTCTTTCCAGTCTGCGCCGAACCGATAATAATCATATTTCCCGCGCTTAAATTCACTGCATACTGATCCTGATTTTGGTGATCGGGATCGTCATAAACGCCGATCCACGCATAAAATCCGACTTCTTTTTTCTGCTCTTGTACTGCCTCTTTTGATACCGGCGGGAATTCGATGCATTCGCCAAGAGGCGGCAGACAGATATCGGGAAGCTGCGGTATTTGGATCGAACGGAAGTATTCGGACACATAAGAGACGATCGCCTCAAGCTGGTTCTTCATCCCTTCCTGTCCTTTGTTCTTTTTCTTTACATAAACCGGAACTTTTTTCCCGCCGTCCGGAACTTCGTATATCGTAAATGCTTTTCCTGTTCCTTCGTCTTCTCTTTCCGGCGCTCCGCTGTATGCCGACTGGAACAATTCAAATATCTCATTATTTCCTACTTGCAGATAAGCTCGTCCGGGTTCTTTAATCTCTGCGGCAAGAGGAGATTTCAGCACTTCGTTACTGTCTTCTTTGCTCTGCACTTTCAGACAGAGTTTAAAACGGGAGTTACTCCATATCTGTTCATTAACCTGACCTGCAGGTTTTTGAGTCGCCAGAATCAGATGTACTCCAAGACTTCTTCCGATACGCGCTGCCGAGATCAGCTCTTTCATAAATTCCGGCTGTTCCGCTTTCAGCTCTGCAAATTCATCTACAATAATGATCAGATGCGGAAGCGGTTCGCTCACCTCACCCGCTTTATATTTTCGGATATATTTATCAATATGGTTGACATCCGCCTGTGCGAAATATTTCTGTCTCTTCTGCAATTCTGCTTTGATCGACTTCAGCGACCGATTAATGGCATTCCCATCAATATTTGTGATCGCGCCAAGCAGATGAGGTAGCTGCGCGAACTGATTCACCATACCTCCACCCTTGAAGTCAATGATGACAAATGCTGCCTCGTAAGGATGATAGAGCGTTGCCATCGAAAGAATATACGTCTGCAGTATCTCTGATTTTCCCGATCCTGTCGTTCCCGCGACAAGACCGTGCGGTCCATGAGCTTTGTCATGAAGGTCAAGCATAACAATCCCTGTCTTTGAGACTCCGACCGGAGCTGCCATTGACTTCGTAACTTTAGACGCAGACCATCTTGCTTTAAGATCAAGGTCTTCCACAGACAAAATATTCAGCATCTTAAACATTGATATATTTTTTGTCAGTTCGCCTTCCAATGAAACTTCATCCGTACAAACCGGAGCTAACGTCCTGACAATGCGTACTGCCAAAGTGTCGCTGATCTGAGAAGATACAAACGGTACTGTCTTTGACCTCTTAGACGCGTTGATCAAAACGCCTCTGTGACCGCCGGACAACTGTACGACATAGTCGCATCCTACCGGAATGTCCGCGCGTGTCTGCCCGAAAAACAAAAAAGTGACTCCCAGATCTTTTCCTTTTTCCGTAAACTGTGAGATCGGATGTTTCTTATATCCGTATTCGTCATAGAAAAAGACGAGCAAATGCGGATATAATCTCTTCTCCTGCGCTCTCATTGTCAGCTCTTTGTACAAATACTCAAAAATGAGTGTCTTGCTCTCATCGTCTGTTACAATTCCTCTCGTATCTGTCTGCGCGCAGTACGCTCCCGGAAGAAAGCGGAACAAGTGCATCCGTCCGGCATGTTCTTTTTCCGCCACGAAAAACAGTTTTACATCTGCCGCGAAATGACGAAGCGCCACATCTGTAACGATCAGTTTCAAAAGTTCAAACCGATCTGCCTCTTCTCCTGTAATGCCGACTGCATTTACATTTTTCAGATCACATATGACCGGCGCATTTTGAAGTTCTTTATAAAAACTCGCCGTCTGCTCAGGAAGAAGACTTAAATCGTCTTCAATTTCCAGCTTCTCCTGTTTCTTGTAATTTACCTGACGGGCAGACTCGATCGGACCGCTTCCGAGACGAACACAAAGAAAATCTTCATCCTGCGGCGTCCGGTCAAACAGATCCGGAGAAAATGTTTCCACCTGCTGAATTTCCTGCTCTGCCGGGATATAGATTTCATTACGTTCTGTCCATTCTCTATTTCTGCACTCTTCTATTTCTTGACGTTTTGACGTGATATATTTCTGATATACTTCGATCCGGTTCGCCGTCTTTTCCCGAAACTCTTTCTTTCCCTCCATCACGCCGACTACCGCTGTTATAATCGCGATCGTACACGATATAAGAGAAAAAATAATCATCGTTCCTCCCATGAACGCCATCGCGCCTGCCGCGATCAGCATTCCGAAGGACGGAAATAATTTCATAAATAAATTGCTTTTCGGCTTCTGCGGCTTTGAAGGCGGATCTAAAATCTCGATCTTGTCCTCACATATCACCGTTTTCAGCCGTGTATTTCTCGAAAATCGCGGATATCCGTTTCTTTCCGGATAATCCCCGAAACCAAGTCCGTTCACTGTCAGATCGCTTCTGATCTCCGCCCACAGTGCGTTCCCTTTTAAGAAAAAGTAATAATCTGCAACGGAAAAGAAATCCCCGTCTTTGATCCATTCTTTTTGTTCTGTCTTCTTCCCGTTGTGATATACTCCGTACTCACTGTTCATAACTTCAAGCGTCCAGCCGCCTTGTCCCCGCGTCAGCCGGACAAATTCTCTCTTTGCATAAACGCCTGATAGTGCAATTTCATATGCTGAGTTGTTTCCGATTGAAATCGTCTGATACCTGTCCAAATTGATCATCCGCTCACAGCGATGCGATCCGCTGTCAAAATCGATCTGAAAATCAATTCTAAATACAAGTCCTTCTGATTCCTGATACCTGACTTCCAAAGTATCTCCGTGGATCACTTTCCGCGTCATATATTTTCGGATATCGCCTTCCGTAAAATAAATGTTGTCCGAACATGTCGCTCTCCATCCACCGCTTTCTTTCACAAATTCAATCTGTATCGATTCAAAAAACAGATCTCTTCTCAAACGCACCGTACAGTCGATTCCCGTTCCTACCGTAACCCGTTCCATATCAGCCGGAAGTTCTGCTTCTTTATAAATCTGATTTCCCGAAAGTATAATCTTATATCTGTTCTCCATATCTTTCCTCTGCCGTTTCCCGCTCCTTATCTGCCGCTGCCTTTGCCGCCGGCAGACTTATCTGATAAGATTCTTCTCTTTTGCGCCTTACTCTGCCATGCTTATGATCGTTCCGTTTCTTACTCCGAATTCTTTTAACGTTCTGTTGCCTTTGAGCAGCATGATCGGATTCTGCGCCTTTAGATAACAATTATTTATATCTGACAGATCGACGCCCAGACCATACGCCTCGTTAAGCGCCGCCGCCAGTTCTTTTGCCGTCAGATCCAGCGGAACTTCTAAATCTACCGTCCGATGTTCCTTATGAATATGAAAAATAATAATCGCCGTTTCCATCTTCTCTCACCACCTGCACTCATATCGTCTTTGTATTGATTTTTCTTTTTACATGATCAAAAATGCCGCTTTCTGCAATCCCGGCGTCTGGACAGGCAGTCCCGATCCTTTCATTTCATACGCCGGAAGATGTTCGATATATTCGCTCACCGTAAATCGATGCGCCGCTGTCGGAAGCAGCAATGCATTTTCTTCCTCTTTCTTAAAATCATTACAAAGAAATATATATTTATCACTATTGTTCCGATTTACATTTTGGATCAGCTCATTCGTTGCCTTCACCGCATATTCCGTCTGTTTTGTCACGATCAATATTTTATCCGCAAGCTGCATAAGAGCCGCTTTTTCCTCGTCAAACACACTGTCTGCATCGATAACGATGTAATCGTATTCCTGCTCTTTGCGGGCTGCTTCTGCTAATAGTGCAAACACGCGGTATGGGATACCCAACGACATAAGCGCCGCTTTAAACGGCGGAAGATAACTGAAACCTTCCTTTCGTATGACATGCCGTACGATCCGATAAACATTGCCAAGATTCCCCGACAGCCCCGCATAAACCGAAGCATCTCTGATCGGCTCGCTGTTTTCCATCATCCACTGAAACGACTGAAGCCGATCTGCATTCACATACAGCGTTTTCTTATAATTACGTTCCAGGCAGCGGCATAAGCCGAATGCAACGCTCGTTTTTCCGACTCCGCCTGACGCCGAGGTGATCAAAATGATCTTTGTTTCTTTTCCCGCATCCTGTTCCGCATAGAGCGTCTCCTTACATCTGCCTGTAATTTCATTAAAAATCTCCCGCACACTTGTATATTTAAACAAGCGGCAAATGTCGAGTTCATCCGTCTGTCCGGGTTCGTAATGTTCCGACAATATCATCAAATGCCGGATATCATGTTTTTTCAGCCCGCTGTTATAAAGCGTATCCGACACAAGTAGAATGTCCGCATGCTGCGGAAGTGAAAATAACCGGCTGAAATAATCTTTATCCGTAATGATCTCCAAGTCGATCTTATCCGCGAACAGCTCTGCAAATTTCTTCTGAAGCGGAATGACATAACTTTCATCTGTATCCGCCACAATAACTCTCGGTCTTGCCATATTCCCCTGTCACCTCTATTCCATCACGATCTGGAAATCGCTGATCGCCATTCGTATAATATCTCCGTTTTTCACCGGATATTCTCTGCCCGGAAAAAGCTGCATCCCATTCAAGTATGTTCCGTTTGAACTATTCAGATCTGCAACCGCATACCCGAATCCCCTTTTTACGATCTTACAGTGCCTCCTGCTGATCATCTTACTGAATCCGACAACGCCGTCCGCTTGCTCCGTGCTCTTTCCGATCACATACTCTTGTTTCGTTACAGTCAGACGGATCGGACTGCCTGCTGTCAGCGACACAAGTGTACAAGTCTGCTCCGTTCTCTGTTCGGAAACTTTTTCATTTCTATTCAAACTATAAGATGTACTTATTCCGTTTCCTGATCCACACTTTTCCACATCCGAATCTTCACTGCTGTAACCGGAACGTCCGATGATCTGAAAGAAATCCGCAAACCTCTTATCGTCTTTATCCGAACGTTTTTCTACAGTTTTCTTCAGTTCTTCCCTTAGATGCTCCTCAAATTCCACTACATCTTTATGAAGTCTCTCCGCCACAGGAAGATATACGAACCTGACTTTTCGCGTTGCAGGATCGACCCAGATCTTATCTGCCGAAATATCCAGTTTCAAAAGCGAAAGAAATCCGTTTTCTGTCACCCTTCTGACTTCATGCAGGATATTTTCCAAAACAGAAAGCATCCCTTCCGTATCTTCTGCCCCTGACTGGATCGCAAGCGGCAGACAGGACTTCGTATCGTAATACAGCTCTGTCTTGCCGTTATACAGCATCTTCACACACTTCAAAAGAAAATCTGCTTCCTGACCATGCATCATTTTATATTCGGTGATCAAAAAATCTGTCTTATCCTCTAAAATATAAGCAAAGTTTTCTCCGCACTGTGCCTCTGTGATCATTCCATCTCTCATCTTCTTCTGAAAACCTTTCTGTTCTATTTTGAACCCGGACGCAAATTTTCCTCTGCCGGAGCGCGGTTCAATATTTTCAATTCTCCGTGATCAAGTTCAAATACTTCCCATACATTCTCAACGCCTGCATTCGGGTCAAGCGTGATCACTGTCGGAGCTGCCTTACCCGGAAGATATACTTTCACCGTTGCGCCGTACTGCTGCAAAGTTCCAGTCGTTCTGAAATCAACAACGCTGTATGTGTAAACGCCGTTCAGATTGTTCAGCGTGATCGTTTCCGGTCCATATCCGTTCACATCGTCCACATCCAACTCTGCCAAAAGTCCATCTCTGCCTTCGCATGTCCGTTCTCTGAAATTGACGTACAAATGCTCTCCGTTATCTGTATTTCCCCACAGATACGAGTCAAGATCCTGAGGCTGTGCGTTCCATTCCAATACGATACGCGCGCTGCCCGC